>Ga0265296_1000378_pt1 | contig 72335 bp, 71 predicted proteins | sample MunlanPumphouse1_FD_189073 | JGI IMG/M metagenome (GOLD analysis project Ga0265296, IMG submission 189073) | Groundwater microbial communities from a municipal landfill in Southern Ontario, Canada - Pumphouse #1 | ecosystem: Environmental > Aquatic > Deep subsurface > Groundwater | place...
TTCAGAATGAACGCCTTTTGGGCGTCCGAGAAAGCCGATGCCTTCATGGTTTTCGCTCCTTCCCAGCCAGGGAAATCTCAGCGAAAAACTCTAACGTCCGGTGATCCAGTTTTCGGGGAGCAGATCATTGAAAGGACGGACGGAATGAAACGAGCGAGATTCACGGAAGAGCAGATCATCGGGATCCTGCGGGAGAACGAGGCCGGCGCCAAAGCGGGCGAGTTGGCGCGCAAGCACGGCGTGTCGGAGGGCACGATCTACGCCTGGAAAGCCAAGTTCGGCGGGATGAGCGTGTCGGACGCCCAGCGCCTGCGCGCCCTGGAAGATGAGAACGGAAAGCTGAAGCGCCTGCTGGCCGACGCCATGCTCGACAAGGCGGCGCTGAACGATCTGCTCTCAAAAAAGTGGTAGGGCCCGCGGCGATGCGCCAAGCCGTCGCCCATGTGAAGGCGACGTTCGGCGTCAGCGAGCGGCGGGCCTGCTCCATCATCAAGGCCGACCGCAAATCGGTGCGCTATCGCTCTTGCCGCCCGCCAGACACGGCGCTGCGGGAGCGGCTGCGCGCCCTGGCTGTCGAGCGGCGACGGTTCGGCTATGGCACCTTCTTCGATCTCGACTCTGACCCCAATGCCTCGTTGCAGTTCGTGCGAGGCATCCGCATCGGTCGCCGCGCGCTGGTTGAACTATGGAAACGGCAACAGGACGAAGGTGTCTCCCATGTCGCCCTTAATCTCAAACCACTCCGGCGACCAATGGATGAAGTGCTCGACGAGTTGGCCGAGCACGTTCTTCCCCATTTCCCGGCGGCGGCGATTGGGCCATGACCCATGCGTCGCCGGCAAGTTCATAAGCGGGGTAGCGTAAAGCAGCCGACGACGATCGAGCATACGCTTTTGCGTTGCGGGCGCTTTCCAATGGTCGCCCTGATCCAGACATTGGCCGTAGCCGAGTATCTCAGCTTCCATCGCGCAGCGCGAATGCTCAGCACCAGCCAGTCGAGTGTCAGCCAGCGGATCAGGGCGCTTGAGGAAGACCTTGGCGTCGTTCTTTTCGATCGCAACACGCGCGGCGTCCGGCTGACCGAAGCAGGTCGCCATTTTGTCGATCAGATCAGTGATGCCCTCGGTATAATCGACTTCGCAATTATTACAGCCGGGATGCAGGCGCGCGGCGAGGAAGGCAACCTACGCATCGGGGTCCATGCCCTCACGCCGGGTTGCTTCCTCGACCGTCTGTTCGAGCATTTCCACACCGAGCATCCGTGCATTCGCCTGGACATCGCCGAATGCACGGCGCGCGAAGCCCAGATCATGTTGCGTGAAAGCAGGCTGGATCTCGCCTTCATGGCCTGCACCCACGAAATCCACGACCTCAGCTCCCGAGTAATCTGGCGCGACCGTCTGATGGTCGCCCTGTCGGCCGGGCATCCGCTGGCAGCACTATCGGAAGTGGGATGGCGGCAACTTGCACAGGAAACATTTCTCATCCGCTATAGCGGCACAGGACCGCAGGTTCTCGATCTGATCCTGCTACGCTCCGCCGGAAAATGGCCGACACCGGCAATCCGCCGCGTCGATGTGGGCCGCAGCGCACTCTTGTCGATGATCGCAGCCGGGCATGGTGTCTCGCTCTTCGCCGAGGAAGGCGCAGCCTTCAACATGGCGAACGTCGTCTTCCTGCCGGTCCACGACGAGCCTGACGCCATCGCCTTCTCGGCCGTCTGGTTGCCCGGAAATCGCGATCCCGCGATCGTCAAGTTGCTTGCTCTGGCGATGGAGACAAACCGACACAGCACGCAGGGCTAATTCGTAGCCCGGCCGCTGGCCACCTGCTCAGGAACAGCATGAGCTTTGCGTCATGGAAGGAACGCAAGCCGATCGCGAGCGCGCTGCGCGCTGTCTATCGTGCCGAGACGGCCGAGACCGGCCTGGCGGCGCTCGACGCGTTCGAGGCCGGCCATTGGGGCAAGCGGCATCCGGCGATCGCCCAGAGCTGGCGGCGTCACTGGGACCAGGTGATCCCGTTCTTCACCTTCCCGCAAGGCGTGCGCCGGATCATCTACACCACCAACGCGATCGAGGCGCTCAACTCGAAGCTGCGCCGTGCCGTGCGAACCCGCGGCCACCTCCCCGGTGACGATGCCGCGATGAAGCTACTATACCTCCGTCCTCAACAAGGCGGCCGAGGAATGGAAACGGCCGCCGCGCGAGTGGTCGGAGGCAAAAACCCAGTTCGCCGTGATCTTCGGCGAACGGTTCGTCATCTGATGACGATAACCGGCCCCGCGCACAAAATTACTGATAGTCCCATCCGTAGGATAACGCCAAGGCCGAGAGCTTCGTGAAACGCTCAAGGTCGGGGCTGTCTATCCGATGGCCTACGAGATTTTCGAAGACATCACTGCCGACCTTACGCGCTTCATCGATCAGGGCTACAACGCCAGCCGATTGCACTCTGCGCTCGGCTATCTCAGTCCGCAGCAGTTGGAGGATCAACACGCCCGGCTCACAGTCAAATCCGTAGCCTGATCCTGTCTACCCGCAGGGGCGCACTCCAGAACTGGGCTACGACAGCGGCTTGACCAGCGTTGCCTCAGATCCACTCTTTTGCACTTCCCGGCCCTCAACTCGCTTACGGCCTCAGCAAGACCTTGCCTTTACGGGCCGGCTGCAAGCTGGCCGCAGCGGCCTGGGCGGCATCGGCGAGGTCGTAGACGGCCTCCACTGGCAGCAGCAGCTCACCGGCCAGCGTACGCTGCAAGAGTTCACCCACCAGGCGACGTTTGTCGTCCGCCGACATGGCCAGGCTAACCTTGCTGCCCCAGAAGCCCTTGACCGTGGCCTGCTTGAAGATGAGCGAGCCGGAGTCGATTTGCATCGGCTCTCCAGCCATCGTGCCGAAGGAAACGAGTGTCCCGCCTTCGCCCAGCAATCCCAACAACGCCGCGCTGGCGGCGCCACCAATGGAATCGATTCCCGCGCGCGCCAGCCCGGAGCCAAGAATGGCGCGGGCAATTTCCTGCCACTCGGGCTGCGCGGTGGAAACGACATGATCAATGCCCAGGGCCGCCAGTTCATCCACACCAGCATCACGGCGCACCAGATTGAGCACATTTATTCCACGCGCGGCGGCCAGCATCGCCAAGGTTTTGCCGACCGCACCATTGGCCGCGTTCTGGACGATCCACTGACCCTGGTCGACCTCGAGGAACTCCAGCAGCATCAACGCGCTCAGGGGCATGGCAATGAGCTGCGCCGCGGTTTCGTCCGGGATGGCTTCCGGCATCGGTACCAGCAGCCGTGCGGGGGCAAGGAAATATTCTGCCCAGGTGCCATGCACCGAAGCAACAGCTACCCGCTGGCCGTTGGAGACGCCTTCGACGTCATCGCCAAGCGCATCTACGATGCCAACCGCCTCGCTGCCGCCAATTGCGGGGAGGTCCGGCCTATAGCCGTAGCGGCCCCGGATCGTCCACAGGTCGTGGTTGTGAATCGGCGCAAGCGTGGTCTTGACGCGGACTTCGCCTGGTCCGGGTTGCGGTATCGGACGGTCGCCGAGTTCGAGGACTTCGGCGGGTTCGCCGAATGCAGTATGGATGGCGCTGCGCATGCTGGTTTTCTCCTGTTCAGGCTACGGATACGTGCAGGCGCACCTCGATGTTGCCGCGCGTGGCATTTGAATACGGGCACACCTGGTGGGTGGCTTCCACCAGCTTGCGTGCGGCCGATTGGTCCAGTCCATGGACTTCCACATGCAAGTCCACGTCCAGCGCGTAACCGCCGGCGGCGGTCTGGCCAATGCCCACTTCCACCGAGGTGCGTGTGGCGGTCGGCGCCAGTCCCAATTGCTTGGCGGCCACGGGCAATGCGTTGTCGAAGCAGGCGGCGTAGCCCATCGCAAAAAGCTGCTCGGGGTTGGCTCCGGTCTTGCCGGAGCCGGGCATGGCCATGTCCAGTGCGAGGCTGCCGTCGTCCAGCGCGGTACGGCCGGAACGGCCGCCGGTGGCGGTAGCGCGGGTTTTGTAGAAAATCTTCATGATTGGCTCCTGTTGAACGAGAACGACGACACAAAGCGAGTGCGTTATGCCTTGCCAGCGAGCAGGGCCCGCGCTTGCGCCAGCGCATCGGCATATGGCGCGCGCAAGCGAAGATTGGACGCGCCATCGGCACTTTGCACCACCACCGCCTTGGCGTGGCTGAAACGTCGGAAGCCGTGAATGCCGTGGTACGCTCCTATGCCAGACGGACCCACGCCGCCGAAGGGCACGCTCTCGACCACGGCATGCGTCATCACATCGTTGATGACCGCCGCGCCGGAAGTCGTGCTTTCGAGAAACGCTTGCTGCTTTGCCGGGTCATTGCCGAAGTAATAGGCCGCGAGCGGGCGCGGATGCGCGTTGATGTAATCAAGCGCCTGCTGCGGGTCATGGTAGGTCAGCACCGGCAGGACAGGGCCGAAGATTTCTTCCTGCATCACCTGCATGTCTTCCTGCGGATTGAGCACCAGGGTCGGGGCGAGCTTGCGCGTGCGTGCGTCAGTATGCGGTTCACCCGCAGGCTCCAGCCCTACCACGCTGGCACCCCTGGCGCGGGCGTCGTCCAGCAGGCCGATCAGGCGGCGGTAGTGGCGGTCGCTGACGATGGAGGTGTAGTCCGGGTTGTCATGCAGCGTCGGCAATGTGCGGGCGACAAAGGTACGAGCGTGCTCCACGAAAGCGTCGCGCGCCGTTTCTGGCAGAAGCACATAATCCGGCGCGATGCAGATCTGACCGACGTTGAAGGTCTTGACCGTCAGTACACGCGCAGCGGCGGTAGCTATGTCAGCATCCGTGTCAATGAAAACGGGTGACTTCCCGCCCAGCTCCAGCGTCACCGGGACCAGGTTTTCAGCGGCCGCCCTCATGACGTGGCGACCCACGGCCGTACTACCGGTGAAGATCAGATGATCGAACGGCAACGCGCTGAACGCCTGGCCCGTTTCGGCATCGCCCAGCACCACCTCCAGTTCCAGTGGGTCGAAGTAGCGTGCGACGAGTTGTGCCAGCAGTTCGGATGTGCGGGGCGTCAACTCCGAGGGCTTAAGCAGCGCACGATTGCCTGCTGAAAAGACGCCCGCCAGAGGGCTGAACGCCAGGTTGATCGGGAAATTCCAGGGGCTAATGATGCCCACTACGCCTAACGGCTGATATTGTACGCGCGCTTGCATCCCAGGGCCGGGAGCATCTTGCTCACCCGGCTGCATCCAAGTTTCCAGATGCTCGCTGGCATGGCGAAGTGCAGCAACCGACGACAGCACGTCCGCCAGCAGGCTTTGGTAAGGGCTACGATGTCCGTAGTCGGCGCTGATGGCATCAGCCAGTTCATCGTGGTGTGTGATCAGCAGTTCCGCGGCACGTTGCAAACGGTCACGTCGCAATTCGGCGCTGGCCGGGCCACCGGCCAGGTGCGCCTGTTTCATCCGCGCGACCTTGGCGTTCAGCGCGGCAGAAATATCTGAAGTATTCATGGCGGATTTCCTGAGTGAATGACCATCCCGAAGCCGGTGGCAAGCCGCCTCCGGTAGGAACGAATGTGCCCATGACGGCTCGCTGCGGCAGCAGAGCAGCCTGGATCGCTTTGGCAGAGGGAGAGCGACTGGCGCGCGTTAGCGCCGGTCGGTCGGCACGACGCCAGGCCGGCCTCAGCCGAGTAGGCTGAGGAGTGCGCGGGCGACTCCTTCGGAACTGGCCGGATTCTGGCCGGTCACCAGATGACCCTCAACGACAACATGCGGGTGCCAGTCCGGGCCCTTCTCGTAAAGGCCACCTTGGCGCTTGAATTCATCCTCGATCAGGAATGGTACGATCTCGGTCAGTTCGACCGCCGCTTCCTCGCCATTGGTGAATCCGGTGACCTTGCGACCGGCAACGAAGGGGCGACCATCGGCCTGATGCGCCTTGGTCAGCGCGCCCGGCGCGTGGCAGACCAGACCGAGCGGCTTGCGCGCGCGATCCTGAGTCTCGATCAACGCTATCGACACCGGGTCGTTGGTCAGATCCCACAGCGGGCCATGGCCACCGGGGTAAAACACGGCATCGAAATCGGACACTGCCACCTCGGCCAGTTTTCCGGTGTTGGCCAGCTCCGCCTGCGCCTGAGGATCGGCCTTGAAGCGGGCGGTCAAATCGGTCTGGAACTCGGGCAGATCGCTCTTTGGATCCAGCGGGGGTTGGCCACCCTTGGGGGATACCAAGGTGATCTGAGCACCGGCGTCCTTGAACACATAATAAGGAGCGGCGAATTCCTCGAGCCAGAAGCCGGTCTTGTGACCAGTATCACCGAGTTGGTCATGGGAAGTCAGTACGAACAAGATCTTCATAAGAATCATCCTTCGATGGGTTAGAATCAATTACGTGATCGGAACATTTGGGGGCGTTTGATCACAGGCGAGCAGGGTTTCCGTGGCAATCAGGGCCTGATGTAGTGGCATCCTGTTCTGGCTGAGTTTGGTGAGTAGCGCGGCACCCAGCCACATCTGGTACAGCATTCGCGCCAGCGCAGGTGACGGCGCACCATCGGGCACTGAGCCGTCTTCGCGGGCTTCGTCGATCAATGCGGCAATTCTCGCCAGCAACTGTTGAACGCCCGCATCGAGCACGCGGCGCATGTCTTCGGATAGGTCAGCCACCTCTGCGGCGAGCTTCACCACCAGACAATCATCGGCCCACCCTTGCACCGGATTGGCCGAATCAGATGAACTGGTCGGATCGGCGATCCAGGCATTCCAGTACCGCATAAGACTTTCACGTCCATTGCCTGTCTCCGCGAGCAGGCGAGCAAGCTTTTCAATGTATTCGTCAACGTACTGTTGCAATAGCGCGCAGCCAAAGGCCTCCTTCGACGCAAAGTAGTGATAGAACGACCCTTTAGGGACGCCACATTCCTTGAGGATTTCCATCAGGCCCATTGCAGCGAACCCCCTGTGCAGCACGAGCCGATACCCCGTGTCGAGGATATGTTGCCTGGTAACTTGAGCTTTTTTGGTCAGGTTCATGGGTGTAGCTATACATAGAAATAAACCGGTCGTCTAGTGCCATGGAAATCGCCGTCCAACCGGAATGGCACGAGCTATCAGGCAGCCTGGCGAATGAAGCACAAGCTGATGCAGGCCATGGAGGAACAGAAAGCAGGACGGGATGCTCGGCGGCGTGATGCAACTGGACGATGCCTATCTGGGCGGGGAGCGCAACAGCGCCAAGGCAGGCCAGGGATCGGAGAACAAGCGCCCCTTCGCGATCACGGTAGAGACCACGCAAGACGGTCGGTTACAGCAGGCGGTGATTGATCCTGCCGACTTCACCAAGCCGTCAGCCGACCTAGGCTCAGGACTCATAGCCAAAAGAGCACTGTAGCGGCGAGGGCTATGGCGGAGAGGAAGACGTTCGGGCACCGATCATAACGCGTGGCAACGCGTCGCCAGTCTTTCAGACGACCGAACATGATTTCGATGCGGTTGCGTCGTTTGTATCTGCGCTTGTCATACCGGATGGCCTCGGTGCGGGTTTTACGTCCGGGGATGCAAGGTGTGATCCCCTTGGCTTCCAAGGCGTCCCTGAACCAATCCGCGTCATAGCCCCTATCGCCCAGCAGCCACTGGGCTCGGGGTAGACTATCGAGAAGAGCCGCCGCGCCGGTGTAGTCGCTGACCTGACCAGCCGTCACAAACAGGCTGATGGGGCGTCCATTCGCATCGGTGACGGCGTGCAGCTTGGTATTCATCCCGCCTTTGGTCCGTCCGATCAGTCGCCCGAGGCCCCCTTTTTTACCCGCAGGCTCGAAGCCGTACGGTGCGCCTTTAGATAGGTGGCATCGATCATGACGGTCCGGCGTTCGGCCTGTGCGCCAGACAGGCCCTCCATCATCCGGACGAAGACGCCAGCCTCGCTCCACCGCTTCCAGCGATTGTAGAGCGTCTTGTGAGGCCCGTAGGCTGCCGGCGCATCCCGCCAGCGCAGGCCGTTGCGGTTGACGAAGATGATCCCGCTCAACACCCGCCTATCATCCACCCGAGGTTTGCCGTGGCTCTTAGGGAAATAGGGCTCCAGCCGAGCCATCTGCTCGTCCGTCAGCCAATAAAGATTGCTCATAATCCAGACTCCTCAGGAGCCTGAATCAGATCGCACGCCGCAAATCAATGGGTCCTGAGCCTAGTTTGCCGTTGCTTCACCGGAAATGCGTAGAGGGCGAGACGCGTCTGAAGCAAATAGGGGTCAGGCTCCGGGCGGGCGTCAACTTCGGATGATGAAGCAGGTCGCTGTCCCACTTGCCAAGAGTTTGCCATCCGGAGCACGGACCTCCCCTTCCGCGACGCCCAGAGAACGCGACAAGTGGGTGAGACGCCCCTCCGCGATCAGATTCACGTTTTGGGGAATGGGGCGCAGCATTTTTATGGCCAGATCGACCGTCGCATAACGAACGCCTGCGTCTAGCCGAGTGTGCACGGCGCATCCGGTCACGGAATCCAATACCGTCGCCGCGAAACCACCATGCACACCACCCATGGGATTGAGGTGCCGCCCGTCCGCACAGGCGCCGAAGACGACGCGCCCCGCGTCCAGCTCCAGAATAGACATCCCCATCGTTCCAAAGATGGACGACAAAGGCAACCGCCCCTCAAGGCCCGCGCGCAGGAACTCAAGACCGCTTGCATCGTCCAAAGGTGGAGGGGGACTTTGTAGTTCATCCATCGGCTTTCTCCTGAAAAGCTGTCGGTCGTGTGAAAAGACAAGGCCTGCCGCGCTCGACCAAGAGCCGTCGTGGCAGATGCCTGACGATACAGAAGAGGGATGCTGCGCAGACGTGGCCGCAGCCCGGGCAAAACGAAAGCACCCCGCGTCCCACGACGCCGTCGCCTATCGAGACCGCAACACCGTGGAACGTCTCTGGGCCAGGCTCAAGGACTACCGTCGCGTCGCCACACGTTACGACAAGCGCGCCGACACCTTCCTGTCCGGCGTCCTCATCGCCGCCATCGTCTGCTACTGGATCAAATGAGTCCGGACCCTAGGCTGTTTGTGCGCCGGTCAGCCGGCGTCGATACTGGTCCCGAGCGCGGCGTTCACGACGCCGCCGTCCATCACCAGAATGTCGCCCGCCACATAGTCGCCGGCGCGACTGGCCAGGAAGATGGCCGCGCCGGCCATGTCCTCGGCCTCGCCCACGCGGCCTGCGGGGATGGCCTTGGCGACCTCGTCGGCATGGTCGCGCGCGGCGCGGTTCATCTCCGAGGCGAAGGCGCCGGGCGCGATCGCGTTGACGTTGATATGGTCCTCGATCAGCCGGGCGGCCATCCGCTTGGTCAGTTGATGGATCGCGGCCTTGGACGCCTGATAGGAGTAGGTCTCCCACGGGTTCAGGCGGATGCCGTCGATGGAGCCGATGTTGATGACCTTGGCGGGCCGTCCGGCCGAGGCCGCCGCCTTCAGCGCGCCGTGCAGCTTCTGGGTCAGGAAGAAGGGCGACTTGACGTTCAGGGTCATCACCTTGTCCCAGCCGCTTTCCGGGAATTCCTCGAACGGCGCGCCCCAGGCGGACCCTGCGTTGTTGACCAGGATGTCCAGCGACGGTTCACGCTCCAGATAGGCGGCGGTCAGGGCCTCACAGCCTTCGACGGTCGAGACGTCGCCGGGCAGGGCGACGCAGTTGGGGCCGAGTTCCTCGGCCGTCTCGAAACAGGCGGGCGCCTTGCGGGCCGAGATATAGACCCTGGCGCCCTGGGCGACGAAGCCTGCGGCGATCATCTTGCCGATCCCGCGCGAGCCTCCGGTGATCAGGGCGGTGCGGCCCTCCAGCGAGAACAGTCTGCTCGTATCCATGGTCCGCTCCTTTGCGAGGACGAGACCGTTCCTTGGCTTTCGGACGGTCTGCCTAGGTTATCGCTCTTTGCGGGCGCAAAGGGCGAGGTCAATCATAATTCAAAAACTGTACCGATCCATCAGAGCCAGAATCGATCTTCGATGATGGCGGCGATGTCTCGCGCGAAGGCGCCGCGCACGGCGGCCAGGTCGGGCGTTTCGGCGCCGGTCGCCGTGATCCGCACGAGTTTGCCCAGAAACAGGCACTGGAGCAGAAGCCCGTCGATCGGCCGGGGCGAGGGGGACAGGCGCGACAGCAGGCGCGACCAGGCCCGGCTCTGGTCCTCGACTGCGCTCCAGACCGTGGGACGCAGGGCGGGATGGCGCGCCGCCTCCAGCCACAGGGAGAAGCCGGCCACGTTCGCCGCGCCGTACTCCGTCGCCTCGCGCAGGAAGATGACGGCGGTCAGGTCGATCAACCCGGCGAGGTCGATCGCCGAATAGTCTGCGCCCGAGACGCCCTGGCGATACCGAGCCTTCGAGGCGGCGAACAACCGGGTCTGGGCCGCCGCCAGCAGGTCGCCGATGGTGCGGAAATAATAGGCGGGGGCGGTGATCGTGAGCCCCGCACACTCCGCCACCGTGCGGTAGCCGACGCCGCCTGGGCCCTGCTCGGTCAGGAGATCGATGGCGGCGGTCAGGATTCGCTCTCGCGTCGCCGCCGCCTTTCGCCCCGCGGGTTCGGGCTGGGCCGCTTCATCGGGCGCGCCGCCGGCCGGACGCCAGACGACCAGCGGGTCGGCGCCGTCCTCCAGCACCCTGCGGACCTGTTCCGGCGACAGGCCGAGGGCGCAGGCGATGAGGATCAGGCCGATGACGATCTCCACGCCCGCGCCGGCCTTATGTTCGGGCTCTTCCAGCCCGAGGACGCGCGCGATGTCGCTCCAGGCCTCGCCTGTCCGATCGAACCAGGTGCGAGCCAGGGCGCGCGTCTCCTCGCGCCGTGCGGCGTCGAGGATGATCTCGCACCAAGCCAGGGCGCCGGTCCGGTGCGGACCGGCCGCATTGGCCGCGAGCCGGATCGTCAGGGCGCGAAACGGCGCCGGGCCGCCTGGACCGCCCCGCATCCGCGCCTCCGCCCGTCGGAAGGCCGCGACATAGCCTGCCAGAATGCGGTTGGAGGCCTCGGCGAGGATGTCGTCCTTGGTCTCGAAATAATAGGTCGTCGCCGCCAGGGGCGTCCTGGCCAGCGCCGCAACCCCGCGATGGGTCAGGCCGGCCAGGCCGCGCTCGGCCATGACCCGGACGGCGGCTTCCGCGATCCGCTCGCGCGTATGGCTCGAGCGTTCCTGGCGCGCGGGCCGACCCCGGACCGGTCGCTCGGTCGTCTCCATGCGTCGTCAGGTCCCGACGAACTGTTCGGCAGTCAGGCTCAGGCAGGTGTCGTCCAGCGATCGAACCACTGAGAACCCCGTCAGGGCGTCCGGCAGCATGTAGCGAAAGGCATACCGACAGGCGGCTGCCTTGCCCTCGTAGAAGGCGCGGTCACCGGAGACGCCCGTTTCGAGACCCTTGCGCGCCCGAACCGCTTGCCACAGCCACAGACCGGCGACGACCACATGACCGAAGGCGTTCAGATAGAGGGTGGCGTTGGCCAGGCCCCGGTTCAGGTCGGGGCAGTCTACGACGATGCGCGTCGTCTGCAACAAGGCCTCGATGGCGCCGCTCAGGCCCGCCGTCTCTTCGTCGAAGTCGCCGGCGGCCTCCGCCTCGGCGATGATCTCGTTCAGCCGGCCGACCAGCAGGTTCAGGGCCGCGCCATCCTGCATCCGCACCTTGCGGCCCAGGATATCCAGGCCGTGGATGGCCCAGGTCCCCTCGTGAATGTGATTGAGCCGGTTGTCGCGATAGAAGCGCTCGACCGGATAGTCTCGCGTATAGCCGTATCCGCCCAAGACCTGGATCGCCAGCTTGTTGGCCTCGAGGCAGTATTCGGACGGCCAGGACTTGACGATCGGCGTCAGCAGGTCGAGCAGCAGCCCCAGTCGCGCGGCGTCCTCGGGATCGACCGCCGTCTTCTGCCGGTCCACCAGGATGGCGCAATAGGCGCTGAGCATCAGCCCGCCCTCGACCGCCGCCTTCTGGGCCATCAGCATCCGACGCACGTCGGCGTGTTCGATGATCGGCACCTGGGGCGAGGTCGGGTCCTTGTCCTGCGGATGGCGCCCCTGCGGCCGGGTGCGGGCGTAGTCCAGCGAATAGAGATAGCCCGCCAGCCCTGACATCACCGCCCCATGACCGACGCCGATCCGCGCCTCGTTCATCATGTGGAACATGTGGGCCAGGCCCTTGTTGAGCCCGCCGACCAGTTCGCCGACGCACTCGCCCTTCTCGCCGAAGTTCAGCAGGCAGTTTGTCGTGCCGCGATGCCCCATCTTGTGGTTCAGCCCGGCCAGTTCGACGTTGTTGCGCTCGCCCACCGCGCCGTCCGGCCCGATGCGATGCTTGGGGACCAGGAACAGCGACAGCCCCTTCACCCCCGGCGGCGCGCCCGGCGTGCGCGCCAGCACAAGATGGACGATGGTCTCGCTGATCTCCTGATCGCCGCCCGAGATCCACATCTTCGATCCGGTCAGCCGCCATGTTCCGTCTTCGCGCGGTTCGGCCAGGGTGCGGATGTCCGACAGGGACGATCCCGCCTGGGGTTCGGACAGACACATGGTGCCGAACCAGCGTCCCTCCAGCATCGGCGGCAGGAAGCGCGCCTTCTGGTCGTCCGTACCGAAGGCGGCGATGACATTGGCGTTGGCCGTGGTCAGGAAGGCGTAGCTGGCCACGCCGAGGTTGGCGGCCGTGAACAGGCCGTTGATCGCCGAGGTCGCCACATAGGGCAGTTGCAGTCCGCCCTGCGCTTCGTCCATGCCGGCGGCGAAGAACCCGGCCTCGGCGAATGCCGCCAGGGCCTGTCCGACCTCGGGCATGATCTCGACCTTGCCATCGACGAACTTCGGTTCGTTGGCGTCCAGCGTCGAGGCGAACGGCAGGAACCGCTCTTCGGCAATGGCCTGGGCGGTGTCGAGCACGGCCTCGATCCCGGCGCGATCGAAGGCCGAATAGCGATCGGTCTGGAACAGCCGCTCCATCTCCAGGCACTCGAACAGAACGAAGTCGAGATCCCTGCGGTTGACGATCTGGGACATGACGAACGACTTTCTCAACGACCTTCAGAGAAGGACGACAGCCCACTTGGGGAACAGATTTGCAAGTACGTACTGATTTTCTCCCTGGGCCGCAAATTTGATCGACGCGTACTGCCGCCTGATTGCCGTCCACGGCTACGATCGGCGTAATTCACGATTTGAGGGACACCTCCGGGCTGTTCCATGGCTAATGGAAAATAGACTGAACGCATGAAACACAGTGGCAAAGCACCTACATGGCCGCCCTGTCCGCCCCGCAAGCTGTCGGCGCGTCGTCATCGATGGGGTCGGCGGCATCGACAGGCGCACCATGCGCGATGACCTTCGCCGGCACGGCTTCGTCGACGACGGAGGGCGGCGTCCGATTCTCATTGCACGGATAAGCGACGTCGAGGATCGGCTCACAGCGGTCAAACTGACCTAACTCGATCCGAACGACGGACTGGCGTCAAGGTTCCCCCTGATGCGCAAGACCATAGGCCCGGTGCCACCGGGCGTCGCGGTTCGCCTGGCGCGGGCCGAGCGCGACCGGTTCCAGGCTTAGTTGCCGCCCTCGCGACCGCCGGCCGCGCGAAGCAGATCGCCCACCCTTCGGCCGTTCAGACGGCATGAGGCGATGACTCGATCATAGATGATGACCCGACCGTTGCGGCCACGAACGGCGATGCAGGTCAGCACCCGGCCGCGCACGATCCTCGACAGGCGATCACGGTCGGCGCGTCCTGTCGGACTGTTGAGCTCCTGGGCGTCGAAGTCCGACAGGCGCACCTCAATCCAGGTCGCGGGATCGGTGCTCGGTCCCAGGCACAGGCTGTCGCCGTCTCCGATATGGCGGACGACCCCGGAGAAGGTCTCGCCCGCGCTGGCGGGCAAGCGACCTTCGCAGGGATCGGCATGGGCGACGGCGGGGGCGACGACAGGAGCGAGGAGAAGACCGGCGATGATCAGGGACCATTTCATCGGGTGAGCCTGACGCCAAGGCGTCAGGCCGACAAACCCCAGCGAAGGTGGCGCGGCGGAGGGGAAAGGAAGGTCGGACGGCGGACGCTCCGAGTAGAGCGGCAAAGGAGACCACCATGACACCGACCTTGAACCGGACTGATGACGACACCCATCACGGAGGCCGTCGAGACATTCGGTCAACCCCGACGACAGTCTACGATGCGTTGGACGATCGGTCCCTGCTTGCCCTTATGCTGCGGCGCTCCGTCACCGATCCGGACGCCCTGGCCGGCGACCTGCTCGTCCATTTCGGCACCCTGGGCGCCGTGGCCGGGGCCGATCGCGGCGAACTCGTCCGGGTGCCCGGTGTCGGCCCGGCCGTGCTCGCGGACCTGAAGCTCCTGCCCGAACTCGCCGTCCGCCTCGCCCGCAGCGAAGCCTGCCGCCGGCCTGTGATCACCTCATGGAGCGCTCTCGTGGCTTACGTCCGCGTGGCGATGGCTCATCGGTTGCGCGAGCAGTTCCGTGTTCTCTATCTCGACCGCCGCAACACCCTGATGTGCGACGAACTTCTCGCCGAAGGCACGGTGGATCACGCCCCCGTCTACCCCCGCGAAGTGGTGCGCCGCGCCCTAGACCTTTCGGCCTCGGCGATGATCCTCGTCCACAACCATCCCTCGGGCGATCCCGAGCCGTCGCGGGCGGATATCGAGATGACGCGTAAGATCATCGACGCCGCCCGGCTCTTCGGTCTGCAGGTTCACGACCATCTCGTCATCGGCCGCCAGGGCACGGCGAGTTTCAAGACCCTCGGCCTGATCTGAGGCGGCCATGACCCTGCACGCGATCGTGGCCGCCCTGGGCGGCGACCTCTACAACGGCGGCTCTCGCGCCAGCATCCCGGGGCCCGGACACAGCGCCGAGGATCGGTCGGTGTCCCTGCTGCTGAGCGAGGGCCGGATCGTGATTCATGGGTTCGGGGGCGCCGACTGGCGCACCGCCCGGGATGATCTGCGGGCCAGGGGCTTCATCGACGACGCCGGCCGCCTGACCGGCGGGGGACGCAGCGGGGTCTCGACACCGAGGCCGGATCTGCGGGTGCGTCGGGAGACGGCCGCTCATCTGTGGGCCGGGACCGTCGCTTTTCAATCCAAAGACCCCGCCTGCCGACATCTGAGCCGCCGCGCCATCCGGTCCGGAGGTTCAGCGGTCAATATCGGCTTTCATCCGCAGGCGCCGGTGTCGGTTTATCAAGAGGGCGGACGGTCGCGTCCCGCATTGCTTGCGCGGATCAGTGACGCCGATGACCGGCTGACGGCGGTCGAAATCACCTATCTGGATTCCAACGGCAGGCTCGCGACCGGTCTGCGGTTGCCTCGGAAAACCGTCGGCCAACTGCCGCCCGGCGCGGCCGTCCGTCTGGCTCCCGCCGCAGAACAGATGCTGGTCGCAGAGGGGGTGGCCACGACCTTGTCGGCGATAGACCGCTTCGACCTTCCGGGGTGGGCCTTGATGGCGGCCAACAATCTCGCGGCCTGGACGCCGCCCTCCATCGTGCGTCGCGTCCTGATCGCCGCCGATCGGGGCGTTGTCGGACAGGGTGCCGCGTCGCGGTTGCGGCGGCGCCTGGTTGGCCTGGGTCTCGAGGTTTGCGTGATCTGGCCGGATGCGCCGTTCGGCGACTGGAACGAGGTCGCGATCGCGGCGTCGAAAGGAGGGAGGGAGGGCGCTGGGGGGCGCCGGAGCGGTGGGGATGAGCCTCGCCGCCCGGTCGGAGAGACCTCATGACCGATCTTGTTCCCGTAACCGCCCCTGCGGCGCCTGTCGCAGCCGTCGTCTTCACGCCGGTCGAGCGCATCATTCGCCTCGGCGATCTCGGCGTCGCCCGCGAGAACCTGCGCCACGGCGAGCCGCCCGATGATGATATCCCGACCCTGGCCGCCACCCTGAAGGCAGCCGGCCAACTCCAGCCGATCACCGTCCGGCCGGGGCGCGGCAAGAAGGAGTGGGCCTGGATGGCGCTCGACGGCCGTCGTCGTCAGCTGGCGCTCTCCCTTCTGCTGGAGGCCGGCGAGCTCGACGAGGACTATCCGGTCCGGGCCTATGTCGAGACCGATCCGGCGCGTCAGGCGGCGGCGGTCCTGCTGACCAATACCGCCGTGCCGGTCCATGTGGCCGATGTCATCGCCGCGATCGGCCGGATGCTGAAGTCGAAGCTGACGGTCGCGGTCATCGCCCGGGCCCTCGGATACGCCGAGATCGAGATCAAGCGTCTCGCCGCCCTGGCCGGCCTGCCGTCGGCGGCCGTCGTGGCGCTCAAGTCGGGCCGGATGACCCTGAAGCAGGCCAAACTCCTCGCCCGGCTGCCGGACAAGGCCGAGCAGGAAGAACTGGCCGAGGCCGCGTTGGACGGCCACGGGTTCCAGGACTGGCGTATCCTCGAACGTCTCGACGACGCCCGGGTCACCATTCGCGATCGCCGCTGCGCCCTTGTCGACCCCCAAGCCTATGGCGCGGCTGGCGGCCGGACTGAAACCGACCTCTTTGGAGAACTGGTTCCGGTCCTGCTGGATCCGGACATCCTGACCGAGGTCTGGACCCGACGCGCCCGCGGCATCGCCGCCGTCTTCGAGGCCGAAGGCATCGCGGTCCATGTCACCGCCGGGCCCGAGCCGGAACTGCCCGACGATCTGGAGGCGCTCGGCTATGTCTATGCGCGCTCGCTTCCGCCTGAGGACATGGCCCGCTACCGCGCCCAGCGCGAGGTCTACAACGAGCGGGTCGAGGCGGCGCGCATGGCTCTTACCAACATCGATCAACCCGACCTCGCCGATCTCGCGATCGTGGATATGATCCACGCCCGGATCGCCTCGGACCAGACCGGATGCGGCGGGCGGGTGGTGACCACCCTGGTGATGTGGCCGTCGGCGGGCGCGGGTGTCGATGTGCGGTGCTACACGCCCGAGGAACCGGATATCGAGGACGACACGGCCGTGGATAACGGACCGGCTCGACCGCCGACGCCGCCGGTTTATGTTCCGCCGGAGGTCGAGGCGCCCGAGCCGGACACCGAGGGGGTCAATCATGCGCTTCACGGCGTCCGCACCGATGTCGCCACCCGGGGGCTGATCCGCGCTCTGTCCGACGATCCCGGAGCCGCCCTGACGGCCCTGATCGCGCGCCTGTTCAATGTGCTGGTTCGGCGCGCCCACGTTGCCCGGTCTGACTCGGCCCTGGCGATCCTGGCCAATGGCTTCAATCCCACGGGCGGGCGCGTGATCGAGGCCCTCGACGGCGCCGTACGCCGGCGGCTCGACGACCGTAGGGCCGCCTGGCAGGCGTCGGGTGAGACCGTGATCGCCTGGGTTCATGGCCTTCCCCACGGCGAGAAGATGGGATTGCTGGCCGAACTGACCGCCGTCAGTCTGGACGTCCGCGAAGAGCGCACGACCCTGATCCGGCGCAACGCCCGGACGGAAGCGGCGGAACTGGCGGTCCTGTGCCACGCCGACATCACCCTGCACTGGACGCCCGACGCACCCTTCCTGCAGTCCCATTCCAAGGGACTGCTGTTGGGGATGCTCGAGACCATGGGCGCCGAAGACGAGCGGACGAAGTCGCTGAAGAAGACCGAACTGGTCGACTGGGTCGCCGAACAGGCCGCAGCCCGGGCCTGGGCGCCCGCCGGCCTATCGTGGACGGCGGCGATCGAGGACGATGGTCTCGGCGATGGTCTCAACGATGGCGCCGAGGCGCTGGACGACGACACAGGGGCAACGTCCGTCGACGGTGATGGCGACGACGGCTCGGGCGCCTTCGTCGTCACCCCCACAGGCGAGGCGGCTCTGGAGTCCACTGAAGCGGTCTGAGTTTTCTGAAGTCTCTGCACCGCCCCGGCGCTCGCCGGGGCGGTGTTTCTCTGTGGACATCGCCGCGCGTCCGAAAGGCGGAGGGAGGGCGGAGCGAGGCGAGCCTGAAGGACCGAGAGGGAGGAGCCCTCCGCTTCAGGCGACCGGAGCTTCGCCATGACCACGACCCGCAGCTTGTCCCTGTTTGCCGATCCCTCAACGATGGACACCCCCGCCAACATCCTGGCGGCGGCCCGGTCGCTCGCCGTCCACCTTTCGCGGTCGCGCCCGCTGGACCGCCACCTGGTCGCCGATGTCATGACCACGACTTTCGGAGCGTCCGACGCCGAGGGCGGCTGGACCTGGCGGGACGCCTATGACGCGATCGAGGCGGCGACCGTTCTGCAGATCCGCCGCCTCGCGCCACAGGTCGCCCGGCTGGAGGACGCACCGGCCGAGATCGCCGCCCTGCTCGCCGGGGTGTCAACCCTCGGCCTCACCCACAGCCGGCGCAGCGAGGATCAGGTCGCCCTCGACCAGTTCTCGACTCCGCCCCAACTGGCGGCGCTCGCGGTTCTCGCGGCCCAGGTCCGGCCGGGAGACCTCGTGCTCGAACCCTCAGCCGGCACAGGGCTGATCGCTGCGGTCTCCGAGGCCTGTGGAGCCGCCCTGACCCTCAATGAGATCGCGCCCGCGCGCGCCGCCCTGCTCGACGGCCTCTTCCCGACCGCCGACCGCCACCGCCATGACGGCCGCCAGATTCCGGACCTTCTCGAAAAGGCCGGAACCTTCGACGTCGTGGTCTGCAACCCACCCTTCTCCGACCTTCAGCCCCATCTGGCCGCGGCCCTGAAGGCTCTCGCGGACGGCGGGCGCATGGCGGCGATCGTGCCGCTCACGGCTTTGGCCGACACTGGTCTGAGACGGGCGCTAGAGCGCTACGGCGCCATGGTCTGCGCTGTCGCCTTTCCCTCACGGGCCTTCGCCAAACACGGGACCTCCGTCGAGACGGGCCTCCTCGTCATGGATCGGCGTCAGGCTGCGACCTGGGACGGCCTGCTGCACCAGCCGGAGAATTTGGAGGGGACCGCCCGGATCCTCGCCGCGATTCCTGCGCGCGCCACGGCCAAGCCCCGGGTGCGACTGACCCTGGACGCCGGAGCCTTCGCCCCGCGTGAACGCGGCCTCGCCCTGCCGACGGGTCGCCTCGGCTTCCTCGCGGGGGCGACGCCTCTGGCCTATGAGGTGCGGGCCTGGACCGGAGAGGGCCGCGACGTCGGCCTCTATCAGGCCCATGCCCTGGCGCGGATTGAACTCCGGGATCCCCGGCCGCATCCCTCGCCTCTGGTGGAGTCCGGGCCCATGGCCTCGGTCGCGCCGCCGGCGCCGACCTATCGCCCGGTCCTTCCGCCTGAAGTCCGCGCGGAGGGCAGGATCTCCGACGCCCAGACCGAGACAGTGATCTATGCGGGCGAGGCCCATGCCGCCGACCTGCCCGGGCGGTGGCGGGCGGGCGAGACGCCGCATGAGAGGGTCTTGGCGCGCGACGACGACGAGGACGCCGTCCAGTTCCGTCGGGGCTTCTTCCTTGGGGACGGCACCGGCTGCGGCAAGGGCCGCCAGATCGCGGCCGTCGTCGCCGACAACATGGCCCAAGGCCGGGTGCGGGCCTTGTGGCTGTCCCGGAACGACGCCCTGCTGGAGGATGCCCGGCGCGATTGGTCCGCGATCGGCGGCGGCGCCCATGACATCGTGCCCCTGTCGAGCTGGAAGCAGGGCGACGCCATCCGGCTGGATCGCGGCGTGTTGTTCACCACCTATGCGACGTTGCGCCAGCCCGCGCGGGGCGCGAAACAGTCCCGTCTCGACCAGATCGTGGCCTGGCTGGGCGCTGACTTCGACGGCGTCATCGCTTTCGACGAGGCTCACGCCATGGCCAATGCCGCAGGCGGCGGCAAGGGCGCGCGGGGGACCAAAAAGGCGTCGCTTCAGGGCATGGCCGGTTTGGCTCTGCAGAACCGGCTGCCCAAGGCGCGGGTGCTCTATGTCTCCGCCACCGGCGCCACGACGGCGGAGAATCTGGCCTATGCCGCCCGCCTGGGTCTCTGGGACGGACCGGACGCCCCCTTCATGTCGCGCGCCGACTTCCTCGACGCCATGGACCGGGGCGGGGTCGCGGCCATGGAACTGGTGGCGCGCGAGCTTAAGGCGCTCGGCCTCTATGTGGCGCGATCGCTGTCGTTCGAGGGCGTCGAGTACGAACCCTTGGTCCATCCGCTGACGTCGGATGACATCGAGATCTGGGACCAGTGGGCCGACGCCTTCCAGTTGATCCACGCCAACCTGGCCGAGGCCCTGAAGGCGACCGGCCTCAATGACGAGGAGGGCAAGCCGAAGAGCGCCATGGCGGCGTCGGCGGTCCATTCCGCCTTCGAGGGCGCCAAACTGCGCTTCTTCGGCCATCTGCTGGCGGGGTTGAAGGCGCCCAGCCTGGTCGCCTCGATCCGCGACGACCTCGCCTCGGGCCGGTCCGCCGTGGTCCAGATCGTCTCGACCAATGAGGCGGTGATGGAACGTCGCCTGTCCTCCATCCCTCCTGAGGAATGGAACAACCTGTCGATCGACCTGACCCCGCGAGAGTATGTCCTCGACTATCTTCGCGAGGCCTTCCCCGTTCACCTGATGGAGGCGATCGAGGACGACGACGGCAATGTCACCATGGTCTCGGTGATGGATGATGGTCGGCCCGCCGTCAGTCAGGAGGCGCTCGTTCTCAGGGCGGCCCTGATCGAGAAGATGGCCTGTCTGCCCGCTGTTCCCGGTGTGCTCGACGCCCTGCTGGAGGCCTTCGGCACGAACGCGGTTGCCGAAATCACCGGCCGAGCGCGCCGGGTGGTCTTGCGCGACGGACGCCGGGTCGTCGAGCGGCGCGGCGCTTCGGCCGCCCGCGCCGAGACCGACGCCTTCATGAGCGGACGCAAGCGGGTGCTGATCTTCTCTGACGCCGGGGGCACCGGCCGCAGCTACCATTCGGACCTGTCGGCGGGAAACCAACAGCGTCGTGTTCATTATCTGGTCGAGCCCGGCTGGCGGGCGGACGCCGCCATCCAGGGGCTGGGTCGGAGCCACCGGACCTACCAGGCGTCCGCGCCCCTGTTCCGGCCGGTCACCACCGACATCCAGGGCGAGAAGCGCTTCACCTCGACCATCGCGCGACGGCTGGACTCGCTTGGAGCCCTGACGCGCGGGGAGCGCCGCACGGCCGGGGCCGGTCTGTTCCGGGCCGAGGATAATCTGCAGAGCCCCTGGGCGCGCCGCGCTCTGCTCGTCTTCTACGGCGCGCTCGCCTTCGGGGAGCTGGCGTCCATGACGGTGGAGACCTTCATGGACAAGACCGGGCTCAAACTGTTCGACGCCGACGGCGGGCTGAAATCCTCGGACGACCTGCCGCCGATCCACACCTTCCTGAACCGGCTTCTGGCGCTGCGGATCGCCGACCAGAACGCCCTGTTCGCGGACTTCGACGCCATCCTGTCGGGCATTCTGGAGCGGGCCGCCGCTTCGGGCGATCTGGATCGGGGGCTTGAGGACATCCAGGCCGAAGAGCTGGAGGTTCTGGATCAGGAGACGATCCGGACCGATGTCTCGACCGGCGCCGAGACGGCGTTGGTGACCTTCTCGCTCAAGGTTCGCCGCGAGATCCTGCTGTCCGACCAGGCCCTGGTCCGGGCGGACAATGTCGCCCACCAGCTGGTCATCAATGAGAAGTCCGGACGGGCCGCGATTGCGGAGCTCGGCCTGACCACCGCGACGGACGAGGACCGGTTGGTCCCGGCCGTGCGCCTCGTCCGGCCAGATGATCGCCAGACCCTGCCGGAGAAGGCGTTCGACGAGTCGGCCTGGAAACCCGCCGAGGTCGGCGCGTGGCGGCGGGTCTGGGACAAGGAGGTAGCGGAGACGGACCCCTGGCGTACGCGCGAACTGACCTTGGCGACAGGGTTGCTGCTGCCGATCTGGGGACGTTTGCCGGCGCGCGGGTGTTCGGTTCGCCGCGTGCGCGCCCCCGATGGGCGGCGCTGGCTGGGCCGGGTTCTCGACGCCGTTCAGGCGCGCACACTGAAAGCCGCCCTCGGTCTGACCGAGGTCGGGGAGGCCTGGACCGACGGCGCCCGGACCGCCGCCATCCTGCTGGACCGCAGCGTCCAGCTCGCGCTGGAGGGCGGGTTATGGCTGAAGCGGGCGCGGGTCATGGATCGTTGGCGGATCGAGGTAGTCGGCGGCCGGACCGATCGCGACGCCCTGGTCGCACTCGGCTGCTTCGTCGAGATCATCGCCTTCACGCCCCGGGTCTTCGTGCCTATCGACCGGCCGGCCGTGGTGGAGGCGGTGTTGCGTCGCCATCCGGTTCAGACCGTTCTCGACGGCGCGGCGGCGTGAGCTGGGCCGGCCAGTCTGACCGGACGGTGCAAAGGCCCCGTCCGGTCAGGAGGAAGGTGGAGGAAGGGAGGTCCCTGAGTGAAGCGGGATGGAGGAGATCGGCTTCTCCAGCGCTTCAGATCAACAGGAGACTGACATGCAATCCATGATGTTCACCGGCCGACTGGCGGCCGACCCCCAGATCAGCCCCGACTACGCCAAGGCGGTGTTCCGGCTGCTTGAGAAGCGTGGCGTGGACTCAGCCGGCAAGGACCGGCTCGTCGGCGTCAATTGCGTCAGCTGGTCGAAAGGCCTCAACGAGAAGGTCATCGCCCGCGGGCTCGCCCAGGGCTGCGAGGCCATCGTCATCGGCGCCTTTATCGACACCGCCTACGCGACCAAGGACGGCACGGAGCGCACGGCCAAGGAGCTGGTGATCAACCGGCTCACCGTCCTCGATTGGGCCGAGGATCTCGACGCCGACACGGCGTCGGATCGCGCCGCCGCCTGAACCCCTTCAATCCTTCATATCCAGGAGACTGACCATGCAGACCCTCATCATCGAAGGCTATCTGGCCGCCAATCCGTCCATCCTCTCGGCCCAGGGTTCGGGCAGGAAGCGGGCGAGCTTCCGCGTGCTGGAGACCACCCGTTATCGCAAGGCCGACGGCACGCCTGGCGAACGCACCACCGGCTTCAACTGCCTCTGCTTCAACGAGGCCACGGCCGAGAAATACATCGAGACCTACGCTCGCAAGGGCAGTCGGGTCGTCATCCAGGGCCATGTCGAGAACGATACCTGGACCGGCAAGGACGGGGTCGAGCATTACGACCTGCGTCTGATCGTCGGCGACATCCGGTTGAAGAACCGGCGTGAGCGGCCTTCGGCCGATGGCGCTGCCGATGACCACCAGGTTCAGGAACCCGCCGGCGGATACGATCTGAACGACGACATTCCGTTCTGATCGACCCTGAAACCCCAACCTTCGGCCCGGAACGCGACCCCGCGTTCCGGGCGTCTTTTTATCCGGAGATCATCATGACCGAGGAAACCCACCTCATGCACGATGTGAGGGCCCTCCTTCAGAAAGCGTTTGAACAGGACAGACGCGACGCCGTGCGTCTCGAGGAGAACAAGACCGCCGTGTTCGACCGTCTCGCAGGCTCGCGCATCGCCCGCATCCGGGTCGAGTTTGACGGCGGCGGGGATTCCGGCCAGATCGAGTCGATCGAGGCCGAGACCGCCCAAGGCGAGGACGCCGACTTCCCCGCCGAAGTCGTCTCCCCGCGGTTCGACGACCGGTCCGACGGAGAGCGGCGCTTCATCGACTACAGCCTGCGGGAGGCCGTTGAGGTGCTCACCTACGACTGCCTCGGCCGAGAGCACAGCGGCTGGGAGAACAACGACGGCGCCTACGGAACCTTCGTCTTCGACGTGCCCGCGCGGACGATCCGGCTCGAGATGAATGAGCGGGTCACCGACAGCCTGTTCTCTGAACACCTGTTCTGAGGGGGGCGATGATGGGACACTGCTATCATCACGCCCTGTCGTCGGCGAGACGCTGGGGCGGGCAGGCCGACGACTTCCTGGCGCTCCACAACTGGTTCGACGAGTCCAAGTCCATCACGGCCGACTTCCGGCACCGGGCTCTGCGGCATCATGCCGAAGGCGTCTTCATGCTCGTTATATGGACATGCAAGCGTGTCGTGGAATTCCGGCCGATGAGGGACAGGCCGACCGCTGCGCTCATCCAGAGAGCTGGCGGGGGTCGGCCTGTCCCTCGCATCGCGCAGCGATGCATCAGCGCGGCCTGAAGCCGCTTTTCAAACGATTTTGAATTGCTGGCTGCAGCTTCGCCAAGCTTCAGCTCGCTCTACAGTTCAGGAGACTATCATGGCTGATCGTGTGTCTGCATCTATCGTCCTGGGCGGGACGCTGACCGCCCCTGAATATGCCGAGCTCGCCGAGATCATCGCAGAAGAAGGACTATCGATCGAATGGGACGGCGAACCCTTCGAGCCGACGCATCGCACCGTCGGCCAACCGCTCAGCCTGTATGCCCACGAGGTCGCCTGGGGCCAGTTCGAAGTCCTGGAGGTCTTTTGCGTGGAGCGGAAATGGCCGTTCGTTCGATGGTCCGGCGCCTATCCCGGTCAATGGGGTCCAGAACGGGCGGTCTTCACCGGCGAGGGACAGCCGGCGTCCTATGCCGCAGACGAGGAGGACCACATTCTGGTCGACAGGGGAACTATCGAGAGGCTCGGGTTGATCGAGGCGATCCTCGACCACTTCGACGCCGCCGACTTCACGGTGCCACCGCTCGTGATCGAAGGCGATCCGGGCATTGCGCCCGCATAGTCAATCCTTCGCATCACCGAGATCGGTGAGCAGCTGCTCGACGCGACGCGCAACGGCGCAATGGCGCTCGACCTCGCGGGGCCAGGATCGTTCTCGTGCATCATCGGCGAGCGACAGCTCGAGCCGATGACGCTCCCTCAGCCGCGGCACATAGGCCGGCGTCGTCACGAACCGCGAGCAACTCAGATAAAGGTCGCACTCGCACGGCCCTTCCGACGGCAACCGCAGGCAATGGCCCAGTTCCAGCTCGGTCTTCAAGAAGTTGGTCCGCAGCCAGTCGACGGCGGACGCGGCGAGCGTACCGGCGCGGATCGCCTCGGCGCCCACTCCCGCGATGACTGCCCCGGGCTCGAGGACCGACCGGTAATCGCGCAGCACTTCAGCGTCACTGATCCTGGCATAGACCATCGTCATCTGCGGGCTCTCGTGGCCGAGAATGCTCATGATGGTGTGCAGCTTGGCGCCACGTTCGGCGAGTTCGGTCCCGAGCGTATGCCGAAACCTGTGCATCGTGATCGTCGGCTTGCCAAAGGCATCGACGAGGCCGGTCGCGTCGCAGACGCGCTTCAACGGCGTTCCGAACAGGTGACGTTCGCTCATCAACTTACCGCGCCAGACGAAGACGAACCGGACCAGATCCCCGGTTCGCTCGTCAGGCAGGTTCCGGTCGGCGACGGTCGCGCGCATCGCAAAGACGGTCCGCAGCGCGTCGGCTGCTTCATCATGCAGCGGAATGACCCGTTCGCGCGCAGTCTTGCCGACAGGGATCCGCAGCCGCGCAGTCCCGTCGGGATAGCTATCGAGGCAATCGGTCGTGAGACGGCGCACCTCGCCCATGCGAGCGCCGGACCAGCGAGCCACGATCATCGCCGCTCTCTGGAAGGGATCAGGGAGCGCGCGGATCGCACCCATCAGCCGATCAAGATCGGCGCGCGGGATATAGCGCGGGATGCGCTCGGGCTGGCGCGGCAGATCGCGACGGGCGACCAGCGGCCACCTCGGCACGTCTGCCCATGCCAGTCTTCGGCGTCCTTATAGAACTGCGCCAGGCGAACGACCCGCCCGCGCTGCGAATGTGGCGTCAGCGGTCGGCCGGTCTTCAGCGACGGATCGGTCGCCATCGCGTTCATCCAGCTGACGACGTGCTGGTGCTTCACCGCCGCGAACGTCTGAATGGCCGGTGCGGTCGCCGCAAGATGATCCAGGAAACTGCGCACGGTCAGCGCCAGGTGATAGAGCGTCGCCGGTCGCAAGGTCGGCGCTCGGCGTTCGAGCCACTTCTCGACCAGCACGCCCATCGCCGGTTGCGCCGCACGCACGACGGCCGAAGGCATGATCTTGCGCGGCGGCTCATGCACCTGGCCGCGATGATAGAGCACCAGCCGAAGCTGGCCGATCATGGTGACCCACGGCTTGGAAACGGTACGATAGCGTTCGGCTGATCCCCAATATCCGCAAGATCGGGCCGCTCACCGAACCTGCGGACGGCCACGAGCATCCGATCAACATCGGTATCCACAAGCTGATCGACCGGTCGGACACCGCTGTGAAGTGCGATCCGACCCAGCGTCCACCGCATCGCGCAATCGACATGAGGACGACCCAGCCCAAGGACGCTCGCCTCCCGCGCCAGCACCTCGACACCCAGATCGATCCGCATGTGATGGACGACATCGTGGACGCACACGTCGCCGACAGCGAGCAGCCAGTCATAGTCGATCCGCAAATGACCGCTGAGCGCGAGGTAGTAGAGATAGGCGCGCGCCCAGTATGACGGCGGATTGTGCAGCGTACGCCGGGTCTGTCCGTTGATCCGGCCGATCCGTTCGGCGAGCGGCGCGCGCAGCCAGGCGTTCAGGTCGGGCCATGCCTCGACGAACAACTTGCGATGGCTGCGCCGCTGCTGAACGAAATGCTTGGCGACATCGCAGCGCGCCAGAAATGCATCATACTCCTCGGCGGAGCAGTGATGGCTGAGGAAATCCGGCGGCTCCGGCGCAGCCCGCGCCTGCATCGCTGCGGCCGACACGAAACCGCACCTCACGCGCTGTCTGCCGCAGGGGCCGTCGCATCGGCATCGAGGCCGAGGGCGCGCCGGTACTCGGCGACGACGATGGGATCGGAGACACGGGTATACATGCGCGTCGCGTCGGGCGACGCATGACCGAGCCGCCGCTGAAGCGTCAGCTCGCGCATCCCGGCCTCCCACATCCGGGTCGCGTGGGTGTGGCGCAGCGCGTGCGGCGTCACCCATGGCGCCCGTATGCCAGCGCGTGAACAGGCGCGCGCGAACATCTTGGCCAGCGCCGCATAGGACAGAGCGTCGAGCGGACGGCGTCCGGCGCCGCCGACCAGGAACAGGATCGGCGACGCCGTGTCCTGTGGACGCTCGTGCATGACGTAGGCGCTGACCGCTTCGAGCGTCACCGCCTCGTGCAGGTCGACGACACGTTCGGTGCGGGACTTGCTGCGCACGCCACGCGGATGATCGAAGCGAACCCGGATCGTCACACGCCGCTTGCCATAGGCGATATCGGTGAGGTGCAGACCGAGAACCTCGCCGGGGCGAAGACCGCCGTCCAGCAACAGGCGGATAATCGCCAGATCGCGACGGCATCGAAGCTGCGCAAGGAGCGCATCCACCGACGGATCTGCCATCGGCCGCGGCAAGCGATGAATCTGCCTGAGTCTCACGGGGCTGCGCGTCTGAGATCGCGACGTGATACCGGTCAGAAACGGACGATGACGATCGGAAACGCGAGCCGCCGCGCGATCATGAATCCGCGTGATCGGGCTCGGACCCTCGAACCGGTCGGTGATCCGGGCCCACTCGTAGAATGACGACACGGCCGCCAGTACCCTGTTGATCGTCGCGGTGCTGAGGCGCGGCACGGCGCGCTCGCCATCCACCGACACCAATGACGGATGCTGGGCAGCGCCGCGACGGCGGCTTCGCTTGCTGCGGAGGTGGATCAGCAGATCGACCGCTCGCGCTGGCGTCAGCGCGCGCCACTCCAGACCCTGTTCGATCAGAAAGGAACGAAGATGCGTGAGATCGTGACCATAGGCCCGCGCGGTGTTGGGCGAACAACCCGACGCGCCGAGGTATATCCCGAACTCCGCCGCGGCCGCGTCGAACGCGGCCGATTCACGGGCGTTATGCGTCGCGGAATCATCCAACATGGCACTCCTCCGATCGGGTCGCGTCCCTCGGCGAACCTACGCCGAAAGCGCCCGCAGGCAGAGTGTGTCCATATAATGCTCGAACGCTTCTTCGGGCCCACGGTGACGCTCTCGACCGGGCGGGTCGTGCCCGTCCGACTGATCGGCGAACAGCACGTGCGCTAGGACCTCGGGTTCATTCCGAGCTTCGCGGACTGGGCGCGCGCCATCCGGCCATTGCCGTGGATGGGCCGCGCCCAGCCCATTCATCGGGAGGTCGATCCCTTTGCGACGACGAACTGAATCGACGGCCCGGCGCGCGAGTGTCGGGCCGTTTTTCATCGGCGGCGGGAGGGAAAGGAAGGGCGACGCGAGGTGAGCCGATCGGGCTCGCTGAATCCGGGAGCCTCCCATGATCGCCTCCGCCTGGACCGAAGACCGTATCGATCGCCTCAGGACCCTCTGGCTGGAGGGCCGGACAGCCGACGTCATTTCTCAGGACCTCGGCTGCGGCATCAGCCGCAGCGCCGTGCTTGGCAAGGTCTACCGCCTGGGCTTGTCCGCAGGGAGGACCAGCAGGACACCGAAGGTCTCGGCTCCAAAAGCCAGGACGCCGGTTCGTGTTGCGCAGCCGGCGCCGAACCGGGCGGCGACGCCCCTGGCGTCGCCTGAGCCGCCTCCCGAGCCGCAGTGCGGGACGCGCACCATCCTGTCCGTCGGCCGGACCGACTGCCGCTGGCCGCTGGGTGATCCCCTGCAGCCGGGGTTCAGCCTTTGCGGTGGTCCGGTCGCTCGCGGTGCGTTCTGCGTCGAGCATGCCGAGATCGCCTATCGGCCAAGGCCTCACATGCCCCAAAAGCCTGGAGCGCCTGGCCCGACTGGTTTGACCTCCTCGCTTGACCGGCCCTTTCACATCTCCAGCTCTGCGCGGATGGCGACCTCGAAGAGGTCGCCATTGTCGTGAGGGCCCTTCCGCAAACCTGTCGATTATCGGAACAAAGGTAGAACAAATACTTGCGGGCCATGTTCATCCGGAGTCACAAGCGAAGCCGGGTCGGCAGCCTGGAGAGTCCCAATGAACGACCAGTCCTTGGCCGATATGCTGGCCGAACTCGACCTTGCGCTCGCGCGCCAGAACGATCCGAGCGAGGCCGCGCGTCAAATCCTCAACTGCGTCGAACAGCGGGCGCCGCGGTCCGTCCTGCGTCTGGCCGCCGGAATCCAGTTGCGACGGCTGGGGTGCGCCACGGCGACGGGCTGGTGATGTCATGCCCGATCCGAACCGGCCGCGCCTCGCCCGAGAAGATGTCACGCCCGAGCACGGACACCGCCTGATCGTCCAGTGCGACCGGCCGGGTTGCTACCACACCATCCTGATGGCCCCCCCTGTTCGGGGGCAGGCGAAACTGGCCGGCCTAGGGGCGATCCTACCGCTTCCGCTGCCAGTGCGGACACCGCGAGGCCAGGCTGACCTATACCCGCCACTCGACCGCACCCAACGGGCCTGTCTCCGCGACCGTCATCTCGCTCTGGTATTGATGACGCTGCAATCCTGATCGCTACTCCGACGACGACTGGCGCGCGTGCGGCGGATGCGAACGAGGGCCTGCGGCGCTGTGCTGAATCAACGACCGGGACACGCCGTCGGCTCGCCGCCGTCGACTGAACTGAAGACCGTCGCGTCTTCGTCCGCATCGGCGCGACGGCGCCGAATGGTGTCGTCGTCGCGAAGGGCGACGACGACTTGCCCCCACACAACGCCCTCCGATTTTGTCACAGCACCCCGGAAGTCAACGGCTTCGCCTTATTCCCTCCACGGAGGGCAAGCGGCCCTCCGCTCCGGTGACTGCCGGGGACCCCGCTGTGGCCAAAACCGGGGTCGTTGCGCATGGGGCGCTCGACAATCTCAAGGATTGTTCCAATGACCCACTTCAACACCGCTTCCTCCGCGTTTTCCCCGAAGTCCGACTCCGCCTTCGACGACCTGTCCGCCTCCCTCGGGGATCAGCGTCCGCATCCCACCGAGGACGCCCTGATCCAGCTCGGGCGCGCGCTCATGACCGAGCTGGTGGACGTGATCTCGGACACCGCGCTGGAGGACTATCAGACGATCATCGGGGAGGCCCTTATCGGCGCCTTCCATTCGGCGGCCGGACGGATCGAACGGGATGCGGACAGGGCGCGCGACACGATGCGATCACTCGACCGCGACTTCGACGGATCGGAGGCGGCCGACACCGAACTTCAGGACGCCACGGCGAAGGCAAGAGCGGGCGACGCGGCGACGCAGGCCTGCGAACTGATCCGGGACGCGGCCTCCGAAACCTGGACGGTCGCGACCGGGGAGGTCTGGACGGCCTGGCGGGGATCGCGGCGCGGCACGCATCTGACGGCGGCGCAGCTCGAAGCGAAGCAGGCGATCCGGGCGATCCGAAATCGGAAGTCCGGAGAAGCGGATCCGGGCGGTCCGGTGATCGCCTTCCGGGGCGCGCCAACGGCGGATACCTCAGAGGATGCGGGCCGGATCTTCGACGCCCTGAACTGGGCGAAGCAGGAATGGCCGGACATGGCGCTCGCGACGACGGGGGCGAAGGGCTCCGAGAAACTCGCGATCAAATGGGCCCAGCAGAAGGGGGTGAAGCTGATCCTTGCCCGGGCGGATTTCGACAAGAACGGCAAGGCCGCTCCCTTCCGGGCGAATGACGAACTCATCGCGCTCGAGCCGGAGGTCTGCCTGACCCTGGTCCATTCGGTGGATCGGGCGCGGACGGATCGGCGGCCGTTCGGACCGGCGCTCAACCTCGGGCAGAAGGCGATGGAGTCCGGGCTGCGGCACGTCTCCATCAAGGCTCGAGCAGCCTGACAGATCACGCCTGCAGCAACGACCCGCTCGGCTTCGGCCGGGCGGGTTTTTGTTTGTCATCCGGGGCCGTCCTACGATCAGCGGGATCGAGAGCCGGTCTTCGGACGCCGTCCACAAGTCCTGTTGATCGCGTTTGATGGGATGTCGGCGGTGTTGACGGCGATGTCTGAAAATCTGCCAAAAGGGGTGGAGGGCAAGATAAAAGGGGGTTTGGGACGGTTCCCGTTTCTCGTATCTTGTCAGCACGTTAGTCGGCCGATTTCCGATCCCGGATGACTTGGAGTGAGTTGTTCGGGATCGGGGCATTTAGCTGCTCAGTGGAAGTGAGACGATGCTGATCCGTGAGGCCATTGAGGACCGGGTTTCGGCCGGCGCCGGGGGGCGGGTCGATGCGGTCAATGTTGGCCTTCCGCTGCGGCTGAAAACCGAGCGGATGAACGTCAAGAACGGCATGATGAAGCGGTTGGCGAGCTCGCGCGCCTTCGCGCTCGGCGATCGTTCGGGGGTGCTCAGGGCGGCGCAGAACCGGTCCGGCCGAGCCTTCCGCCTCGATGTCCGTCAGCGCGTGATCGTCAAGGCCCTGGTCTCGCGGCATGTCGGCAAGGGGGCGGACCGTGCGGCGGCGCTGGCCATGCATGTTTCCTATCTCGGCCGTAGCGGAGCCGGGATGGAGGGGTCCCGTCCGGAGTTCTTCGATCGCGAAACCGACGCCCTGTCGCCCGCCGCCGAGACGAACGGATGGAGCGAGGATCGGCATCATTTCCGTTTCATCATCTCGCCGGAACACGGGGACCGGATCGACGATCTGAAATCCTATGTGCGGGAGGTCATGTCCCGCGTCGGCGATGACCTTGGGGAGCCTGCCATGAAGTGGATCGGGACGTGTCACTACGATACCGATCAGCCGCACGCTCATGTGCTTGTCCGGGGCAGGCGAGGGGACGGACGCGACCTGGTGATCCCGCGTGACTACGTCGGCTACGGCTTCCGGGCGCGGGCCCAGGAGGTGGCGCAGGAGCGGCTTGGCGACCTCTCGCGCGTCGACGCCGAGCGGCGGATCTGGAAAGAGACCCAGGCCGACCGGTTCACCGGCTTCGACAAGCGGTTGCTGGACGCCGCGGACGCCGGCGGGATGGTCGATGACGGAGTGGGGGCGAGCGACGCCTGGGCGGCCCTGACCCGGGGCCGGCTGCGTCATCTGGAAGGGCTTGGACTGGCGGTGAGATCGGGTCGGCGCTACCGGCTCGATGGCGAGATGGAGCTCAAGCTGAGGACCCTCCAGATCCGCCGCGACGTCATCCGGACGCTGAACCAGCGGCGGCTCGAGGGCGCCAAGGAGGTCAGCGCGTTGGGGAAGGGCGTGGTTGCCGGGCGGGTCGTTCGGACCGGGACGCACGATGGGGCCGGCGCCTCGCCGTGGGTCATCGTCAAAGACAAGGGCGGGGTCGAACATTACGCCCGGCTGGGGGCAGGGACCGCTCTTCCGAAGGCCGGCAAGGCGGTCGTCCTGCAAGGCGGCGAGAACGGGCTGGCGCGGCTTGCGCTCGGGCGCGGCGTGGATCTCGGCTTGTAGAAGCGAGGGCTCGCGTCTGTTGTCTGTGGTCATAAGGGGCCCGCCAGACAGCGGTGAATGGGCAGGGCGTGGATAGAGCGGAGGCTTGATGAGCGATCTGACGACACAGGAAAAGCTTCTGGCCGCGCTGATGCTGGATGAGGCCGGCGGACAGGCGTTTCTGGAGATTGCGGGCGGGTGCTGCGGGAAAGGCAGACTGAACTGGGCATTGACCGGCTTCACGCTGCTGCATGAATGCGTGCATCTGATGCACCACTCGGAGTCCGATGCGATGATCATCGACAACCTTGAGGTTAGCACGGTCGACGCTGAAGAACGGGCAGCCGACGCGGCCACCGAGGAGGCGCTGATCCCTGCAATGCTCTGGGATCGATTATTGAAGATTGGAAAGCCCAGCGTGGCTGATGTGATCGAACTGTCTCGGGCAGCAGTTCGATCCAGATGGGAGGCTCCCGGAAATTGCTCGGCGTCTGCTCCGAGTTTCACAGGCTAGCCAAAATCTCAAGCGGACGGATTTCTCAGTTCTGACAAACGGCTCTCGCAGGCTTCGCGAACGATCTCCTGCAGAACCCCCGCGCGTTCTGTCACATAGGCGAGTTCTTCATCGGTGATCCGATAGTGCTTCGTGTTGTAGCGGGACTTTACGTAGGCGGCCCGTAGCAGCTCGAATGCCCGCTTCTGGAACTTGGTCTCGTGCGGCCAGACTTCCACCAAACGAGGCACGAGCGGCTCCGTCAACCTCCGCAGATGAACCAAGTTATGGGCTTTTGGCGAGTGGAGTGTCAGCACTAGCATCACGCCAATGTAGAGGGCTTCGACAGCTTGGTGGAGCTCGAACGCCGCTCCATTTTGATAACCCTTCGTCACAGCGTATTGCGCGAGATCAAAGCGCATCGTGGCTGTCTTCACCATCTCCTCGAAATACTCTTCCGCCTCGCCAAGCGCAGTAGCTCGAGACAACGGCTGTGGTGCGACGAAGGCAGCGTTGGGTTCGGTGAACAGGACGGCCCCATCGCGCAGGATGTCCGTGAAGAAGTAGCGGCCGAGTTCAAGTTTCTTGTTCACGTCGTCCAAGCTGTGAACGATGAAGGTGACAGGGGTGCGGAGCTGGCTGCCGGTTGAGATTTCCGCGAGCAGTCGTTCGTTGGCGGCTTCCCAGAACTCCAGGTCGGTCAGGTCCTCGTGGTCTACAACGACCAGTAGGTCGAAATCCGAGAAATAGCGGCCGACGGGGTCGTGGACCCAGTCCCCGCGCGCATAGCTGCCAAACAGGATGATCTTGAGGATCTTGCCGTCGCGCAGGCGAGGGGCCTTCCGCGTCGAGACGGTCTCGGCGAAGGTTTCGCGCAGGATCGATACGGCGTGATCGAGCTCGCGGCGCTTACCCGCTGGCAGTTTTCTCAAGGGACGCTTCATGCGGCGAGTCTCGACCATGAGTCGTCACGCGGCAAGGCTTGCAACGCACCTTGCACGCGAAAAGCGCGACAGATGGAACGAGATGTCAGGCTCGGGCTGGCAATGGTCTCACGCCGACGCCTGCGTTATAGATCGGACTAGCGGGTTGTCGTGAATAGGCGCCGATCCTGGGTCCGGGGGATGTGCGCTCGCGCACGTCGGATGCGGTCGGCGGCGAATAAGCGCGCCTCTATGACTTGCGAGGATTCCACGCCCGCGCCCCATTCGCCGCAGTTCGCTGTTGCGGGTCCGAGCGTCGCCGCGGCCTCTGTTGTCCGTCACTGGCGGCTCGGATAAGACCCCAGGGCGGGCGCCGACCTATAGGCGCGGATCCGATCGCCGGGGGGCGCTGGCGCGAGCTGGCGACCGGCGGGGCCCGGGTTGAAACCGTGAGGCCTTCTCGCAAGGTTCCAACGCCCGCCCCCATTCGAGTTTTCCGGGCCTTGCGCCGGGAAATCAAATCAGTCACGATTCCCTGTCGGCCCCGGCCGATAGGGGCGTGGAATCCCCTGCGAAGTCTCGGTTGATATCGATGATGCCGGCCCTCGGCCGCGCGCCGTCCTGTCCGGACGCGTCCCTCGACGCTGTCCGACGATCCCTCATGGGGCGCGGGTTTTCCATGTGCGGCTTGCAACGCCCCTCGCGCGGTCAAGGAGGCGTCGGGTGTCGGAGGCGGAGTCAATCGGGGATGTTGCGTCCGCCCGCCGGCAGTCGCGCGCGCGGCTTGACCGTCTCTACCGCCGCTATTCCTCGTGGCTGGAGGCCCGGCTGCGGCGACGCTATGGCGCGGACGCCGAGGACATCGTCCAGGACGCCTGGCTGAAGATCGCGCCGCTGGAAGCCACGCTGGACATCCGCCATCCGAAGGCGTTCCTGCTGACGTTGGCGACCAACCTTGCGCGGAGCAGGGGGAGGCAGGCAGACCGGCGATACGAGCTGCTCGAGCTCAACATGACTCCCGGGGCTGCGGGACATGCAGGCGGCCAAGCCGAAGCCCTCGAGCTCGAGGAGCTCATCCTTGGCTTGCCACAACCTCTCCGGGATGTCTTTGTGTTGTCGAGGTTCGTCGGGCTGACGAATCTGCAAATTTCCGAGCAATTGGGCATCAGTCCGAAGACGGTAGAGGGGCGGATGACCAAGGCCTTGGCACATTGCGCCGCCCAACTTCGGCGCTAGGAGTGGGGCTCACGATGGCCGGCCCGAAGATGCGGGTGGAAACCGCCGAGACCCAAGCAGCGGCCTGGCACCAGAGGCTGGGCGAGCGGAGCGTCACCACCCAGACGATCGAAGACTTTTTCGCTTGGCGGCGGATCCCGGAGAACGCCGACGCCTACAGGCGCGTGGAGCAGGTCTGGAACGACGCCAAGGCCCTGACGCCGAAGGCCGGGATCCAGAACGCCGTCGAAGACGCGTTGAACCGCAAGGCGAGGCGAACGCCTCCGCAAACCGTGCGGGGACCTCTTCTCGGTGTCGCCGCAGTCGCGGTGGCCGCAATTCTCGCCTTCGGCTCATGGACCTGGCTTCAGAACCGGGGCGTCTATGAGACGGCCGTGGGCGAACAGCGCGTCGTGCAACTGGCGGACGGCTCGTCCGTGAGGCTGGATACGGCTTCCAGGATCAGGGTGCGATTCTCGAAGGCCGCCCGGCGGCTGGAGCTCGAAGGCGGTCAGGCCCTGTTCAACGTGGCCCATGATCGGGCCAGACCCTTCATTGTCGAAGCCGGTGCGGCCTCCGTGACCGCGGTAGGAACCGTGTTCGAGGTGCGCCGCGATGGCGAAGGCGCGACGGTCACCTTGGTATCCGGCGCGGTGGACGTGGCGGATGGAGGAGCGGCGCGCCACAAGAACCGGATGTCGGCGGGCCAGCAGGCGAGGGTCACCGCAGCGGGCGCGGTCACAGGCCCCGTCGACGTGGAGACGGAAACCAGCTGGACGGAGGGCCGGATCGTCTTTCGCGAGACGCCCCTTCGCGTCGCCGTCGCGGAGGTCAACCGCTATCTGACCGCCGGGATCGAGCTCGACGCCCGGTCCCTGGACGGGGTGCGGGTCAACGGGGTGTTCAAGACCGGGGATAGAGACGCTTTCGTTTCGGTCGCATCGGAGGTGTTCGACCTGCAAGCTTCCCCCGGCCGCAACGGCTCGGTCCATTTGTCGGAACGCGGAAAATAATTCGCGAAGACCTCAAGGGTCAGCCGGGGTCCCGCTCACCCCCTCTTCGACGCCGTGTGGCGTGGAGGGGAAATCAACAATGAACCGCTTGAGTCTTCTGACCGCCACCGCGATTGTCGCGTGCGCGCTCTCGGTCAGCGTCACCGCCTGCGCGCAGGAGACGCGCGAATTCAATATCCCGGCAGGAGGGCTGGGCGAGGCCCTGAACGCCTTCGCCAGCCAGTCGGATCAGCAGATCTTCTTCACGGCGGATCTCGTGACGGACCTGAGTACCGGCGGACTGCGGGGGCGTCATCTGCCCCGTGGGGCGCTTGATCGTCTGCTTGCCGGCACCGGACTGACGTGGGCCGAGACGCGCCCCGGCGTGATCTACATTCGCCGCGGCGAGAGCACTCCCCGGACGGCCGAAGCAGTTGCCGTCGAGGACGTGGTGGTGACCGGCACGCTCCTGAAAACATCGGGCGAACTGGCCTCGCCCGTCCTGGTGTTGAGCCGGGGCGATCTCGACGCGCGCGGATTGGGGACGGTGGCGGACACGCTCGCCGCCCTGCCGCAGAATTACGCGGGCGCCGCCAATCCCGGCGCGTCCCTGGCTCTGGCCGACCAGAACGGCGGCAATACCTCCCTGGCGACCGGCGTGAATCTGCGAGGCCTGGGCGCCGATGCGACCCTTGTTCTGGTCAACGGCCGCCGGGTTGCAGGTTCCGGGTCCCGCGGGGAACTGGCGGACGTCTCGGCCCTGCCGTCAGCCGCTGTCGAGCGGGTCGACGTGCTGCTGGACGGAGCCTCCGCACTTTACGGCTCCGACGCTGTGGCGGGCGTGGTGAACATCATCATGCGCCGATCCTTCGAGGGCCAAGAGAGTCGGTTGAGACTGGGCGCAGTTCGGGGCAGTGGCGAGGACATCATCGCCTCGCATCTCGCCGGCCGCACCTGGAGCAGTGGCGCGGCTTTCATATCCTACGAGTACCAGCGGACAAACAGCCTGAACTCGCTGGATCGCGACTATACGCGGGACGCCGACCTGCGACCCTTCGGCGGGTCGGACCGGCGGGCGGTCTTCAGCGCGCCGGGCAACATCGTGGCCTTCGACGCCGTTTCCAAGGCCTATGTCTCGCGCTGGGCGATCCGCCCAGGCGCCTCGGGCACGGCAACCTCGCCCGCCGACTTGGCCGCCAACACGGCCAACCTGACCTCCCAGCTTCTGGGCGTCGATCTCTGGCCCGATGTGGAGCGTCACAGTCTCTATGGCCGCGTCAGGCAGTCGCTCGGAGACCGCCTGGAGCTGTCCGCCGACGTCCGGTTCAGCCGCCGCAGCTTCGGCTTCGACAACGGGGCAACGGTCTCCATCCTGTCGGTGAACCGGAACAATCCGTTCTTCGTCTCTCCGTCCGGCGCGACCTCCCATACAATCGCCTATTCCTTCTTCGAGGATTTGGGCGCCACCCGCCGCAAGGGCGTGTCCCGCAGCGTGGGCGTCACCGGCGGCGCGACCTATGACCTCGGCGCCGGCTGGACGATGGACGGCTATCTCGCCTTCGCCGAGGAAAGGGGAGGGACCACCACCTACGGGCGCGTCAACAGCCTGTTCCTCAACGAAGCCTTGGGCACGGCGGCCGACAATCCGGCGACCGACTACCGTGCAAGCCGCGACGGCTACTTTAATCCGTTCGGCGGCGGCGGCGCCAACAACGCCACAGTGCTCGCCTTCATCGGCAGCGGGTACGGCGGGACTGTGAACCGCACCCGCGCCAGCTCAGCAAATTTCCTGGCGTCGGGATCCGTGCTGGAGCTTCCGGGTGGTCCCCTCGAACTGGCCTTCGGGGGCCAGGCCCGCAGCGAGACGTTCCGAACGCGTAGTCTGACCTGGGCCTCGACGGTGCTGCCCGTCAGCGTCGTCACGCCAGTCCGGGAACGCGACATCGCGGGGCTGTTCGCGGAGGCGCGGATCCCGATCGTGGGCGAGGCGAACGCCAGGCCGGGTCTGCGCCGGCTCGAACTCTCCATTGCCGGGCGGATCGAGCGGTACGACGACTTTGGAACGACCTCCAATCCCAAGATCGGCCTGGTCTGGCCCCCGGCGGCCGCCCTGACGCTGCGAACCTCCTACGGCACCTCCTTCCGCGCCCCGGCCCTGACGCAGCTCTATGATCGGTCGGGTGTCTCGGTGACGACCGTTCCGCGCGCCGACGGGGCCAATGTGCTGGCGCTCTACCGGTCGGGCGGCAATCCGGATCTCGAGCCGGAGACGGCGGAGACCTGGACCCTGGGCTTCGACTACGTCCGCCCGGCGGGGTTACGGTTCAGCGTCAACGCGTTCGAGACCCGGTTTTCGAACCGCATCTCCCAGCCCGTGGCGGAGAATGTCAGCGGCGTCCTGACCAATCCCTCGGTCGCCCCCTTCGTCACCCTGGTCGATCCCGGAAACAACGCGGCCGACCTGGCGCTGGTCCGCACCTTCACGACCCTGCCCACCTTCACCCAGGGCGCCCTGTATCCGGATACGGCCTTTGGCGCGATCCTGGACGCGCGCTGGGTCAATGCGACGTCAGTCGATGTCCGGGGACTCGACCTGACGCTCGCCTATCCGTTGGAGATCGGCGGGGATCGTCTGACCTTCGACGTCAGCGGATCCTACATTCTCGACTACGACATGCAGACCACGGTCGCGGCGCCGAACCTCAGTGTCGTCGGCGTCGTCGGCTATCCGGTCCGTCTGCGATCGCGCGCCGGCCTGTCCTGGTCGCACGCGGATCTTGGGGCCGATGTGCACTGGAACCATGTCGCTGCCTACGAGGACGGGGTCGGGGACACGGTCGAGGCTTGGGATACGGCGGACCTGCAGCTGAGCTGGGCGCCCGCAGGCGGGGCCTTCGCTGGACTGCGTCTCGCTCTGACGGTCCTCAATCTTTTCGACGCCGATCCCCCCTTCTACAACGGCGCCGTCGGCTTTGGTTTCGACCCCGGGCAGGCCAATCCGCTCGGACGTTCGGTCGCCTTGCAGCTCATCAAGCGCTGGTAAGGGCCGTTGACCCGGTCCGATGGGGCGCTGGCGGCCCTGATTGCGCTTGCCTGGCTGGTCGCGCCGGCGTGCGCCGACGCGCAGGCGCGGCCCGTGACGCTCGACGACGTGCTGGCGATGCGAACCTTTGGCGAGGCGGCCGTCTCTCCGGACGGGCAGTGGGCGATTTACGAGCGTCGAGGCGCCTATGACGCATCTCCCCGCTTCGATCAGGGCGCCCGATCCTGGTGGGGGGCCTCGGAGCTGATGCTTGTGGCGACCCGGTCTGGCAAGCCGCGCCCGCTGCTGGTTGCAAAGGCGGGGGTTGGGTATCTGCTGGGGTCCTGGTCGCCCGATGGCGAACGGGTTCTGGTCTACCGGCTCGACGGGGACCGGCTGGAAGCCGGCGTCGTCACCCTGCCGACCGGGGAGGTCCGCTGGACCGGACTGACGCCCGACCTGCCGATCACGGGGGCCGGGTCGGACTGGATCGACGGTCGCCGTCTCGCACTCACGGTCCGTGCAGACGCGAGCCTGCCTTGGATGCTGCGCTTCGACGGCTCCGGCGCCAGGGTGATGGATCGCCGATGGTCGGAGACCGCGGCGGGGCGTCGGCCGTCCCGCACCGTCTTCGACACGCGCGACGCGGCGGTGTCTTCGGATGAGCTCTCGGCGCTCCTGACGCTGGTCCTGATCGACAGCGTGAGTGGAGCGACAGACGTGCTGGCCGAGGGGCGCATCCGGGACATCGCCGTCTCCCCCGACGGCCAATGGCTTGCGGTTCTGAAAGCGGCCGAGCCGATACCGCTGGTGGAGGCGGAGCGGAATGTGCAGTCCGCGGTGCTCCGGCGGGGACGGCTGACCCTGGTGTCGGTGGTCGGGCAGGGCCCTGCCGTCTCGGCCGGGCCGCTGGATGTGGCCCCGAACCTGCTGCGATGGTCGCCGGCATCAGACGAGGTCCTTGTCTGGACCCGACGAGACGATCAGGGCTGGGCGGACGGTGGGCTCGCCGCGGTCGGCGTCGACGGTCGCGTGAGACGGATCGCGTCGACCGGCCTTTCCCCCACCGGGGAGGGGCGAACGGTCGACGAACTGCGCCCGATCCGGGCCGACTGGCTCGGCGACAAGGTCATCCTCTACGCCAGGAAAGCAGGAACCAGTCGCTCCGACTGGTGGGGCCTGGACGGCGAGCGCCCGGTCCCGCTGACGGTCGCCCTTGCGCGGACGCCTGAACGTCTTGCGGCCGTGGAGGACGGCCGGGCTTTGGTGTTCGCCGACGAGGCCCTTTGGGAGATGACAGCGGGTGGTCTTCGCCGCCTTTCGTCCTCGAAAGAGGCCTGGTCTCAAGGCCAGGCGGACGATCCGATGAAACCCGTGCGTGTGCGGGCGACCGCCCCTCGCCGGACCTGGGCTGCGGCGGCGGCGGCGGCCACGATCGGGGTCCGGAGCCTCGGCGGCGTCGCCGCGTGGCAGGTCCGGACTCCGTGCGCCCAAGGGCCTCGGCTGCGGGCTGCCAGTCCGACCGCCGCCGTCGTGCTTTGCGTTGACCGGGGCGTCGAGACCCTGAGTCTGGCGACCCCGGCAGGCCTCCGGATCGTGGACCGGGTCAATGAGGCGTTCGAGGATTTGGTCATACCGCAGGCCCGGCCGATTGCGCACCGGGATGTGCGGGGCCGAATGACCCAAAGCTTTCTCTATCTGCCGCCGGGCCTCGCCGCCTCCGAGGTCAAGGGCGTCCTCGTCCAAGTCTATCCCGGCATCGCCGATGACGGTCGAAGGATCGATGCACAGAGTCTGCAGTCCAGTCTTCGGCCGCAGCTGTTGACGTCGGGCGGTTATGCCGTGTTGTCGGTCGGACTGCCGACCCAGGCCGAGAGTGCGCGGGCGGAAATGTTCGAGGATTTCGCCCGAGGCGTCGATCTGGCCGTCGAGGCCATGCTGATCGAGTTTCCGGAACTGCCTCGGGATCGCCTCGCCCTGATCGGTCACAGTTTCGGGGGCTATGCCGCTCTCGGCGTGGCGACGCGGACGGATCGGTTCCGATCGCTCGTGGTCTGGGCGGCCCCGACCGACATGGCCGGCAAATGGGGCGAGTTCATGAGCCAAGGCAGGCTGTGGCCGCAGGACGGGCTCACCCTGAACCAGCCGATTGGAGCCGTCGAGACGGGCCAGGCTGGCATGGGCAATCCGCCGTGGGACGCGGTCCGGCAGTACGCCGACGCCAGTCCTTACTGGCTGGCGGATCGCATCCACACGCCTCTGCTCCTAATTACCGCAGACCGGGACTACGTGCCGATGACCCAGTCCGAACGGATGTTCACGGCCCTGCATCGGCAGGGCCGGCGCGCACGGCTCATCGCCTACTGGGGGGAGGGGCACGACAACGCCAGTCCTGCCAATATCCGGGATGTCTACCACCAGATCTTCGATTGGCTGGACCAGACGATCGGCGCCGGTGCGGTCACGTCGTCGGACCCAGGCGAGCCTCCCACGCCCTGACCCATCCCTCGAAGGCGGCGGCGTTCATGATGTCGGCGTAGCCGCCTCGCCAGATCAGGCTTTCGGGTGTGAGCAGGCTTTCCGCTGCGGCCCGATCAATCACGCCCTCTGCGGCCAGCCGGCCGTCGAGCAGCCACGGGCGGAGCGCGTCCAGCCCGCCCGCGATCATCCGACCATAGAAGGCGGACATCTCCCCCTTCGAGCGCCGTTCGATGATCTCCGGGGGCAGCCGCTCGGCGAAGGCCCGCCGGGCCAGGGCCCGGTCCCTCCGGCCGAGCGTAAGCTGGATAACGGGCAAACGGAGACAGGCCTCGACCACCGGCTGGGTCAGGAGGGGATGCAGGACGTCAGCGGCCTCGGTCTGAAGAGAGGGACCATGGAGTCCGATCCCGTAGAGCACGGCGGAGATCTGGGCGCGTTTGGCGGGACCGAAATCGTTGATCCCCGTCAGCCAGGCCGGCATGGGCGGCACCTCGGTCAGCGGGAGTGGCGTCACCAACCCGCTTCGCTTTGGCCGATCCCGTCCCGTCGGGCCACGACGGGCTTCCTTCACCAGCGACCAGACGGACCGGTTCGTCCAGCGCGCCAGGGCCGGAAGAGCAGGAGAGGCCAGGGCGCGCCACCCCCGCTCGCGCCACAGATCCGAGAAGACGGCCCCCGTGGCCGGCTGCACGAAAAGGCCGTCGCCGCCCTTGCCGGTGAGGATCGCCGTCAGTCCCGCGTGACGGAGGCGGTCAGACCAGTCAGCGTCATGCAGACCGTCCAGCGCCGCGAGGCCGGGTCGAAGGCCTTGCGGCATGGTTTCGAGAAACGACCGGGTGACGACCCCCACTCGTCGGGGCTGCGGGGACACGGCCAGATCGAGCCGACGGGCCAGTCGCTCGACGAATGGACGTTCGTCGCCGGATGCATCGGGACCATAGGCGCTGAGCCAGAGAGGAACCATCGCACGGGTCTTGACAAGGGAGGCGGCGACGATCGCCGAGTCGAGACCGCCGGAAACCTCCGCTGCGACAGGCGATGGCCGGGCCAGTCCTGCAACAGCCTCGTCGACGGCCTCGCGAAGGCTCTGCGCTGCACGGCTGTCGTCAACAGGATCCGCCTGGCCCGAGCGGGTAATCCAGTCGGGCCGCCACAGGACGACCGGCGGCCCTTCCGGGAGAGGCTGCAGGGTTCCCGGCGCCACGGAAACGGGTCCGGTCATCAGAAGGTCGCCGAGGGCCAGCGCCGGATCGATGATCGCGGCATGGACGCGATCGTAGGCAATTCGCCATGACGGCTTTCGCAACGCCAGCAGCCAGTCCGGGAAACCCGAGCCGATGAGGGTCAGACCCTCCTCCCGCCAAACCGCACAGTCCAGGGCTCCGGAGGGATCGCGCAGAACCGCCGTCGGCTGGCCGGCCGTCGTGAACGAGAGACCGATGAATCCGCCCCAGAACCGCGCCAGCAACTTCTTTTCGTAGGCGTGCGGGTACTTGTCCGAAACGCGGCCGACAGGCGGCGCCCTGCGATCGTGGATCCGTCCGATGAGGGTCCAGGCCCCAACCTGAACGGTGTCGACGTCGCGGGGGCCGAGGCTCACGAGCCAGGAGGAGGCGCCCAGATCGGTGGTCTTCAGACCGTGCGAGATCGCGACGGCGCGGACCGCGTCGCTGGCGTCGCGGGAAGACGGGCCGCCGTCATGAGCAACGACAAGGAAACCGGCCATCACACCCTCAGGATCGGCGTGAAGGCCCGGGCCCGTTCGAGCGTTTCGCCGAGAACCACATCGTCGATCTGGATCCAGCAATGGGCCAGAAACGGCCAGGTCCGGACGCCGAAGACCCAGTCCGAGGCAAGGCCGCAGGCATGAAGATGGGCGTGAAGGAGGAAGGCGCGCTGCAGACAGTCCCCTGCAAACGGCAACCAGGGCTGCACGGTTTCGAACGCGGCAAGGGCCTGCGCGGCGGCCAGTGGATCGGACCGCTTCAGCCGGGCGTTTCGCGCGGCGACGAGCCGGATCAATCCGGGAAGGGCGGTCTTGCGGAAACGCACCGTGGATCCCAGTCCGTTGAGAAGGGCGCCGAAAGGCAGGGCGGGGTTCGTGGATCGGAGGGGCTGGAGAACGGAGGATGGCGCGATCAGCGTTCGATGCGAGCTCGGCTCATCGACGAGCCAGCCTGCCTGTGACAGGTCCTCGATGACGTCCGGGTCGGACGCCAGGATCACGCCGGCTTCAGGTCCCGAACGCAGGACCGTCGAAGCGTCAACAAGACAGGCGTAGCTGTCGGCGGCGACATCCAGCACGACAATGTCGGCATCGCGCCATGCCATGTGGATGTGGGGCGCAAGATGGGCCCGAAGGAGATGTGAGGCGGTCGGCATTCCGATGTTCCGGGCGGCCGCGAACGGCCGCCCGGTCCGCTCACATCGGCTCGTAGGTGCGCAGCACGCCGATTTCGTCGAAGTCGCCTTCTTCCTCGGCGCGCGTCAGAACGCTGGCGCGGCCAATGGCGACGAGCACGAGTTTGGTGATCTTCATCCTGGTCTCTCCTTGGTTGATCGCCACGGATGTGGCGCAACCAGTGAGCGCGCGCTTTGGCGGACAGTGAAGCTATATTTGGAGTATATTTGAACTCACCGTCCCGGCTTCGGGCGCCGCGCTGCGAGCTCCTGCGCGCCATCTTCAAGCCAGCGCTGCGTCGGGTCCGTTCGGTCGAGCCCTGCGGCCAGCGTGTCGACCAGGGTGGTGACGGCCGTGACGATCGTACGTTGGTCCAGATCCCGGATCCGGTCGCCGAGGATGTCGTCGAGCTCCTTGACCCCGATGGTGAGGATGGTGTCGATCAGGTTTTCGGAGCCGCGCAGCGCGTGCCGCGGCGAGGCGATCGAGATCGCCATGAAGATCGCATGGGGATCGCTTCGCGTGGCCTGGGCGAAGCGATAGATGTGATCCAGATTGACTTTGGTCTCGCCCGCCTCGAACCGCTGATAGGTCCTGAGCGCGATGTGCATGGCGCCGGCCGTCTGGCGCGGCGTCAAACCCCGGTCCTTGCGGATGGCCTTGAGCGCCTCTGAGAGGACGGCGCCGTCGCGAGCCCCCGAGGGCGCATCTTCAGTCATCAGCCTTCACGCACACGCTCCGGTTCGAATCTCGTCGAGGGTAGTCCGGCTACTGATCAACGGTAACGTGTGCGGTTACGATCCGAAAGGGTCTGTGCGCGCCACTTTTCGGCGCAGGCCGCGCCAGATTTAGACGCGGGTCGCGACCTTTTCCGGCGCTGCGGCTTTTCAGGCTCCACAACCTCTTGGAGAGGGCGGGACAGGCGGCGATGGTGCGCGCTTCATCGGAGGCCGTGGTGACCCGAAGACCCGATCCTTTCCTGATGGCGCTGGAAAGCCTCAAGGCCCGCGTGGAGAGCGGGGCCTTCGCTCCGGGCGCCGCCATCGTCATCATCGACGAGGCGAAGCGTCTCGGGCTTTCCCCCACGCCGATCCGCGAGGCTCTCGCCTGGCTCAGCGGCTATGGTCTGATCGAGCGGGCGCCTATGGGGGGCTATCTGATGCGGCGGCTCGATCCGGCGCGGGTTCGCGACGAGATGAGCTTCCGGCTTCTCTGCCTCCGGATCGGCCTCAACGGCGCCGGTCAGGTCCACGGACTCGGTCCCGGAACCGCAACGGGCGGAAGTCACCAGCAGGCCCTGCACGACCAGATGGTCCGGGCGGTGCGCGGCACGGGCAACGGCGCCCTGGTCGAGGCCTATGACCGCGTCAGCAGCCTGCTGGCCCAGCTGGCTGTCGCCGAACAGCGTCTGTTCCAGGATCTGGAGGCCGAGGCGCAGGCCATCGTCACCCTGTTCAGGGCGCCGGCCGGGTCGGGGCTTCCCGAGGCCCTGACCGCCTATCACGAGAGACGCATCGACGCGGCGGCCCTGCTGGTCGTCGAGGCCGAGGCCGGTCGATCCGCCCCGGGAGGCTGAGATGCGCGCTAAACTCATCGGCGGCGCCCTGGGTCTGGCGGTCGGGCTGCAGGCCGCGACCCAGGCTTTCGCCTGGACCTATCGCTGGGACGAGGCGCTGGGACCGGGCCTTCCGGTCGGACGCGAGGCCGTCCTTTATCCGCCGTGGGCCATCCTGCGCTGGAAGGCGAGGTTCGGGGCGGAGGCATCCGAAGCCCTGGCGAAGTCGGCGATGTTGATCCTGTTCGGCGGAGTCGGCGGTCTCGGCCTGGGCGCGGCGGCGGACGGCGGTGGCGCGCGGCGCCGGGTTCGCGGCTGGGGCGGTTTCAAGGAGGCGAAAGCGGCCGGTCTTCTCGAACGCGACGGAGCCGTCCTCGGCGTCTTCAAGGGACGGCTCCTCGCCACCCACGATCTGCGGCCGACCCTCGTCACCGGCGGCACCCGCAGCGGCAAGGGCAGGGGTCATGTAACGCCCACTCTCCTGTCCTGGGGCCAGAGCGTGATGGTGCACGATCCCAAGCGTGAGCTCTGGCGGGTGACGGCAGGATGGCGTTCGCGGTTCTCGCACACCCTCTATCTCGATCCGCGCGATCCGGCCTCGGCCCGGTGGAACCCCTTGGCCGAGATCCGGCCGGGAGCCGGCGAGATCGCTCAGGTTCAGCGGCTCGTCGCCATCCTGTCGGACCCCGGGGGTGCGCGCGACGACGAGGCGATCTGGGACAAGGCGGCGTCGGAAATCCTGGAAGCCGTCATCCTGCATGTCCTCTACACGGCCGAGGACGCGGACAAGACCCTGCTCAAGGTCCGAGAACTGCTCGCCGACCTCGACGGTGCGGCCGACGCCATGGTCAGGACGCTCCATCGCAAGGGCCCGGACGGCGAGCCCGAGACCCATCCGTTCATCGCGACCGCGGTCAAGGGCTATGCGGCGATGCACGATCGTTTCCGCACCTCGGTGCAGGGCACCGCGCGCTCCTATCTCAAATGGCTGGCGGGCGAGGATCTCGAACACGTCCTGTCCGGCTCGGACTTCGCCATGGGCGATCTGATGTGCGCCGAGGCGCCGGTCTCCCTATACGTGCAGGTGGCTCCGGCCGACGCCGCCGCGCTCCGTCCCCTGGTGCGTCTGGTCTTCTACGCGGCGGCCCAGAGCCTCACCGCCGAGGAGACGAAGGACTCCGCCGGCCGGGACAAGCGGTGGAAGCTTCTCATGGTCATGGATGAGTTTCCATTGCTGGGCCGTCTCGCCTTTTTCGAGAAGTCGCTGCGGCTGATGAGCGGCTTCGGGGTCAAGGCGATGTTCGTGGCCCAGAGCCTCAACGACATCGTCGAGACCTACGGCCAGTACAATACGATTTTGGACAATTGCGCGGTCTACACCGCCTTTTCGGCGCTCGATCCCCTGACCCAGGACAAGGTCTCCAGGCTCACCGGGACCATCAAGGAGAGCCGGACCAGCCGCAGCGGGCCGGCCATGATGGGCTCGGGACGCAGCACCGTGTCGCGGTCGGAGGTCGAGCGCCCGCTGATGGAGCCCGGAGAAATCCGAAGCCTGCCGGAGACCGAGCAGCTGGTGTTCGTCGCCGGCCAGAAGCCGCTGGTGACGGACAAGCTTTTCTATGACCGGCGCGAACCCTTCCGCAGCCGCGCCGGGCTCGCGCCCCCGGCCCAGGACGTCCGTATCGACGGACCGCCGGCCCGGCCTCATCCCTGGGCGGGGCGGCGCAGCCTGGGCGAGGACGCCGAGGCCAGCCTGCCGCTGTTCAAGGAGATCGTCGCCGCGATGGACGACAAGAAGGTCGCGGCCCGCGCCGCGGATATCTACGGCCGGGTCGCCCAGGAAATGGCCGCCCAGGACGCGGCCCTCGATCATCTGAAAGGACTGACCCCATGACCAGGCGAGCTCCCGTCCAGACCGCCCGGGTCCAGGTCTATCTCAACGATCCCAAGGTCATCTCCAGCCTGGGCCGCGAGGCGCGCGCCGGCAAGGTGTCGGTCAGTCAGGCGGCGGGGCACGCCCTGGCGCGCGGCCTGCAGAGCAGTCCACGCGCCGATCCCGAAGACCGGCTTCTCGCGCTGGAACAGGCCTTGAAAGGTCATATGCGGACGACAGCCCGCGACATGCAGATCATCCAGGAGCTCCTGGTCGAACTGGCGCGGGCCTTCTTCCTGCGCCTGCCGGACGGCGTGGCCGACCATGATCCCACGGTGCTGGCGGCGGTGGAGCGCCGGATCGAACAGATGCTCGATGACACGGCCGCGCGCATCGTCTCCGGCCGGACGGTCCCGGAAGACGATCGCCGCAGGCCCGATGACCGCAGTTTTCGTCCGGCCGACTGAATGGCCGCCCACCCCCTGATCGCCGAACGGAAGCTGGAGGCCCTGCGCCATGCCCTCGGCGACACGGTGCTCGCCGCCCTCCTGGATCCCGCTGTCGTCGAGATCCTCGCCAACCCGGACGGGCGGATCGTCGTCGACCGGCTCGGCGACGGCCGAAGCGACACGGGGCAGGTTCTTCACCCGGAGGCCCGGGAGAGGACCATCCGGTTGATCGCCGATCACATGGGCGAGGTGATCACCCGGGACGATCCGCGCCTGTCCGGCGTGCTGCCCGGAACCGGGGAGCGCTTCCAGGGCCTCCTGCCGCCCGTCGTCATCGCCCCCGCCTGGTCGATCCGCAAACGTCCTGCCGTGATCTGGGGGCTGGACGACTACGTCCGGGACGGGGTGATGACCGAAGCCCAGGCGGCGGCGCTCCGGGACGCGGTGGCGAGCCGGCGCAACATCCTAATCTCGGGCGGCACGGGATCGGGCAAGACGACCCTGGCCAACGCCGTCCTCGCCGAGCCGGGGTTCGCCGGGGATCGGGTTTTCCTGATCGAGGATACGCCCGAGCTCCAATGCTCCGCCTGGGACACGGTCGCGGTCCTGACCCGGCGCGGCCCGGTCGTGATCGGCGTGGTCGATCTGGTTCGCGATGCGCTCCGGATGCGGCCGGACCGGATCGTCGTCGGCGAAATTCGCGACGGCGCCGCCGCCCTGGAGACCCTCAAGAGCTGGAACACGGGCCATCCCGGAGGGCTGTCGACACTCCACGCCAACTCGGCCGAGGAGGCGCTGCGCCGGCTGGAGGATCTCGCGACCGAGGTCGTGGCTGTCCCGCCGCGCCGCACGATCGCCCAGGCCGTGGACGTCGTCGTCCATATCCGGCGAACGGACGCCGGTCGCCGGATCGAGCGTGTGGTCTCGGTGAACGGACTGACCGCCGAAGAGTACCGGCTCGAGACCCTCGGCTGAAGCCTCTCGACCTGGAGGGTCGCTGCTGAGGCCGATTTCTCCAAACAAATCAAATGCGATGATGTGGGTCACTCCAAGTCATCGACGGGTCGTGTCCGACTTATGTCCGCGAGTTGCTGCAAGTCGTCGAATGAGTTGTCTAGAGTTGTTTGTTAGTCGCGACCAAGTCGCCGATTTTACTCTTATTTTGTTGTTGACAACCCGTCCGTCTGTTTGCTTGCAATGAGTCGAAACGCGCTGAACCGCGTTGAACAAAAGGAAGCAATCGATGCGACGGAAGACTGGGCGCCGCCTGTTCGGCGCGATGATGACGTGCGGCCTGATGTTGGCCGGTCCCGCCCTGGCGGGAGGATCCGGGATGCCGTGGGAAGGCCCGCTTCAACAGATCGTGGAATCGATCACGGGCCCCGTGGTCCAGGCCGCGGCCGTGGTCGCGGTCGTGGTCTTCGGCGCCGGGATCGCCATGAGCGAGAACGGCTCCTCGATGCGGCGAGGCCTGGGCATCATGTTCGGTCTCTGCATCGCGTTCGCCGCCTCGACCTTCTTCCTGGACTTCTTCGGCTTCGCCGGCGGGGCGGAGATCGGGTGATGGCCGATGCTCGTTCAGACGCGCGCCCCGAAGGCTGGGATCTGCCGGTGGCCCAGGCCCTGGCCGAGCCGGTCCTGATGGCCGGGATGCCGCGAGACTACGCCATCGCCATGGGCACGATCGCCCTGATGCTCGGTCTGGCGCTGCGGATCTGGTGGCTGGGGCTGGCCTGGTGGGCGGCCGCCCACGCGCTCGGCCTGTGGGCGGCGCGCTCGGACCGGCGGTTCTTCGACGTGCTTCGCCGTCATCTGGCCAAGCCCGGCCATCTGGACGCGTGAGGCTCCTATGCGTTTTCTCGAGGAGCATCGCAGACGGCCCGCCGCCCTGGCCGACCATCTGCCCTGGGCCGCCCTGGTCGCGCCCGGGGTGATCCTCAACAAGGACGGGTCCTTCCTGTCCGGCTTCCGCTTCCGCGGTCCGGACCTGGAGTCTGCGACCGAGGACGAGCTGATGGCGGTCCGCGCCCGCCTCAACAACGCCCTGCGCCGTCTCGGCTCGGGCTGGTGCCTGCACGTCGAGGCGCGTCGGCGGCCGGCCTCGCCCTATCCGGAGAGCGCCTTCGACGTCGACGCGGCCTGGCTCCTGGACGAGGAACGCCGGAGCCGGTTCGAGAGCGCGGACCCGGCGTTCGAGACCGACTTCCGACTTTCCCTGACCTGGCTGCCTCCGGCGGATGAGACCCGCCGCATGGAACGCTGGCTGTTCGACGGCCTGGCCCGCGCCGGTCAGGACTGGCGCCAGTCGCTCGCGGCCTTCGAACGGGAGGCGGCGACGACCTTCGATCTCCTCGCCGATGGGCTGAACGAGATCGAACGGCTCGACGACGACATCCTCCTGACCTGGCTGCACGATAGCGTCTCGGCCCGGCCCTTTGCCGTGCGCGCGCCCGAAGCGCCCATGTTCCTGGACGCCTTTCTGGCCGACGCCGCCCTGACCGGCGGCGTGGCGCCCCGGCTCGGGGACCAGTGGCTGAAGGTCGTGTCGGTGCGCGGCCTACCCTCGGTGACACGGCCGGGCCTGCTCGACGCCCTGGGCACCCTGCCGTTCGAATACCGATGGACGGCGCGCTGGCTCGGCCTCGACAAGCCCGACGCCGAGACCGAGATCGTCAAGCTCAGGAAGCGCTGGTTCGCCAAGCGCAAGGGCGTCGGCGTCCTGCTGCGCGAGGCCATCACCAAGGAGGAGGTGCCGCTCCTCGATACGGATGCGGCCACCAAGACCGAGGAATGCGACGGCGCCCTGGCCGCGCTCGGGGCCGAGAGCTGCGCCTTCGGCTATCTGACCCTGACCGTCACGGTGCTGGACGCCTCCGAGGAGGGGGCGGCCGCCAAGGCCCGGGCCATCGAGGCGACCCTGAACGCCCAGGGTCTCGTCGCCCGGATCGAGGACCTCAATGCGGTCGAGGCCTGGCTCGGATCCCTGCCGGGCGAACCCTATGCCGATGTCCGACGGCCGCTGGTCTCCACCCTGAACCTGGCCGACCTTTTGCCGGTCTCCGCCGTCTGGGCCGGGCCGTCGATCGACGCCTGCCTCGATGGCCCGCCCCTGGCGACGGCCCGCACGACCGGATCCACGCCGTTCCGCCTCGTCCTCCATGTCGGGGACGTCGGCCACGCCATGGTCGTGGGCCCGACCGGATCGGGGAAGTCGGCGCTGCTGTCCTTCCTCGCCCTGCAATGGTTCCGCTATCCGGACGCCCGCGTCGTCTTCTTCGACAAGGGACGTTCGGCGCGCGCCGCCACCCACGCGGCCGGTGGCCGATGGCGGGCCATGGCGCCCGGCGCGGGCGTCTCCCTTCAGCCTCTCGCGCAGATCGACGACGAGACCGAACGGGCCTGGGCGTCCGAATGGATCGCCGAGACCGTGAAGCTAGCTGGGCTCGAGCCCGTTCCTCGTGTGCGCGAAGAGATCTGGGCCGCGCTCGGCGCCCTGGCCGAGGCGCCGCAGAGCCAGAGAACGCTGACCGTCTTCTGCGCCCTGGTGCAGGACAAGGCGGTGGCCGCCGCGCTCGAACCCCTGACCCTGAAGGGTCCGCACGGCGCGCTTCTGGACGGGGAGGGCGCGGCCCTCTCCGTCAGCCGCTTCGACACCTTCGAACTGGAGACCCTGATGGCGACGCCCTCGGCCGTGGCTCCGGTGCTCTCGGCCCTCTTCCACGAGCTGGAGCGCAGCTTCGACGGTCGCCCGACCCTGCTCGTGCTCGACGAGGCCTGGCTCTTCCTCGGAGAGACAGGGTTCGCGGCCAAGATCCGCGAATGGCTGAAGACCCTGCGCAAGCAGCGGGTGGCGGTGATCTTCGCGACCCAGAGCTTGGACGACATCGCTGGGTCATCCATCGCCTCGAGCCTGATCGAGAGCTGTCCGACCCAGGTCTTCCTGCCCAATCCCAGGGCGCTCGAGCCCTCGTCGGCGGAGCTCTATCGGGGCTTCGGTCTCAACCGGCGCCAGCTCGAGCTGATCGCCTTCGCCACGCCCAAGCGCGCCTACTACTGGCGCCAGCCCCGGGGCCGTCGGCTGTTCGACCTGCGCCTGACCGGTGTGGCCCTGGCCCTGTGCGGGGCGGGATCGCCCGAGGACCAGGCCCTGATCGAGGACGTCCTCGCCCGCTTCGGCGAACCCGCGTTCGCCCGTGAATTTCTCAAAGCCAAGGGAGTGCAGAATGTTGATTCCGTTTTCGACGCCTTCGCCCGTCCGCTCGCGGCCGAATAGGATCGTCTCCATCGCCGCCGGTGTCCTGACGGCGGTCAATCTCTTCGCCGCCACGCCCGTCCCGGCGCAGCAGGTGGTGTTCGACCCGCGCAACCATATCGAAAACGCCCTGCAGGCGGCGCGCCAGCTCGAGAGCCTCGCCAACGAGGCGAAGAGCCTGGCCGCCAATCCCTACAGCCATCTGGCCGGCTCCAGTCAGAGCCTGCGCGACATGGCCGAGCTCGCGAGGACGGCCCGGGGCCTGGCGACCTCCGTCAGCGGCCTCGAGCGGCAGTTCGACACCCTGTTCCCCGACGACCTCAGCGGGACCGACGCTCTGCGGCTTCTCGAACAGAGCCGGTCGCGCACGGCGAACGCCCGCAGGACCGCCGAGGATGTCGCCCGGACCGCCGCGGAGCTCGAACGGCTGGGGACGGCGCGGCACGCCAGGGTGTCGGGCGCGCTCGACTCCAGCGTGGCCGCCCAGGGCCAGACCGCCGCCATCCAGTCGACCAATCAGTTGCTGGCGGTCCTGGCCGAGGATCTCGCGGCGCTGCGGACCATCATGCTCGCCCAGTCGAGATTGATGGCCGAGACCACGGCCCGGGACGCCGCCGATCGGGCTTCGGGCGACGAGGCGCGCCGCCGCCGCTGGGCGGGCGGCGCGTCCGCGCCGGTCGCGCCCAGTTTCGATCCCCTGTCGCACGCGCGAGACTGAGGCCATGTCGGGCGCGGTCAGCATGGAGACCTCGAACGAGCTCATGGTGGTGTTTTCCAACACCGTCTCGGCCGGGTTCGACGCCCTGCAGGGCGCGGTCAACGGGGTCTTCGGCCTGCTGATCGTGCTGGTCGTCGCCCTGACCGGCATCCAGTGGGCGCTGTCCTCGAACCGGGAGGTCCTGGCGGCCGGATTCGGCAAGGTTCTGCTGATCGGCGCCTTCGCCTTTCTAATCAACGACTGGCAGCAACTCTCTGAAACCCTTTACGCGGGCTTCCTCGAACTGGGTCTGACGGCCGGCGGCGGCTCGCTGAGCCGCGAGGAATTCCTCAACCCCGGGGCCGTGCTCCAGCAGGGCTGGGAGATCGTCAAGGCGCTCGGCGACACGCCCGCGCCCGTCGACAATCCGCTCGATGTGGTCGGCAATCTCGCCGACGCCCTGATCCTGGGCCTGGCCATGATCGGCATCATGCTGGCGTTCGCGGTCCTGGCGCTGCAGATCATCGTCTCCCTGCTCGAGTTCAAGATCGTCACCCTGGGCGGGTTCGTGCTCCTGCCGTTCGGCATCTGGAACAAGTCCGCCTTCCTGGCGGAGCGCCCGCTCGGCTATGTGGTTTCCTCAGGCCTCAAGGTCCTGGCGCTGGCCATCGTGGTCTCGGGCGCGCGGACCATCTTCGACCAGCTCCAGCCGTCGGCCAATCCCGACATCTACGAAGCCCTCACGATCCTCGTGGCCTCGCTTCTGCTGGCGATGCTGGCCCTGTTCATCCCCAACCTCGCCTCGGCCCTCGTCACCGGCGGACCGGCCCTGGGCGCGGGGGCGGCGATCACGGCTGGCGTCGCGGTCGGCGGCGTCGCGGCGCTCGGAGCGGCAGGGTTGGCGGGCGCCGGAGGCGGAACTGCGGGAGCCGCCGGACGGCTGTCCGGCGCGGCCCGTTCGGCAGCGGGCGCCCAGGGCGGACGGTCGGCGCCCCCGCCGACGGGGCCTCGGCCTCCGGCCGGCCCGTCCGCGCCGCCGCAGCACTCCAACGACAATCCGCCGCCGCCTGGACCGCGCCGGCCGGCCGGCGGCGGCGCGGCCAGTCCGCCGGGACCGTCGGGGGCGTCCGGAGAGACGCCGGGCGTCTCCGAGCCGGCGGTCGCCTGGTCGTCGGCGGCGACGGAGTCGCTGGCAGCCCCGGCGGCCCTGTCAGGCTCGGCGCGGGGAGGCGGAGCGGCCTCGACCCCGGCCGGTCGCCCCGCCGCGACGATCGCACGGGAGGCCGAAGGCGCCCGCAGGGATTTCCACCGTGCGGCTGGCCAGAGCGGCTCGACGAGCTCCGGGAACAGACCGGCCGGTCGATCGCAGGCGCTGCAGGCCTTTTTCATCGCCAACACCGGCCGCGGCCTTCTGCCGGCCGGCGAGACCAGCGGTGTCCTCTCCCCCAACCTGAAGACCGAGGAGTCCTGAGATGCATCCCTTCTTCCGGCCCAAGCGGGCCATGGCCTCGGCGCCCGACCAGACGCCCTATCAGCGTGCGGGCCAGATCTGGGACGACCGCATGGGCCTGTCCCTGGCCCACGCCCGCAACTGGCGCCGCATCGCCGTCGCCAACCTGGTCCTGGCGGGCTTTCTCGGCGCGGGGTGGTGGGCCCAGGCCGACCGGGCCGTCGTCAAGCCGTTCGTGGTGGAGGTCTCCGATCTGGGCCAGACCCAGAGGATCACCGCCATCGGCGGCCGCTACGAGCCCAACGAGGCCCAGATCGGCCATGCGCTCGCCGGCTGGGTCAGGGACGTCCGGTCCAAGTCGATCGACCCGATTGTTATCCGGCAGAACTGGCTGCGCGCCTACGACCTGCTGACGCCGAAGGCGGCGTCCTTCCTCAACACCTGGGCGGCGGACCACGACCCGTTCGCCGAGGTCGGGCGTGAAGCCGTCAATGTCGAAATCCTCAACGTTGTCAGACGCACAGACCGGACTTTTGATCTGCAGTGGCGGGAGACGAGGTTCGTCAACGGCCAGTCGGCCGGGACCGAGCGCTGGCGCGCCCTGATCACGACGACGACCCAGCCGCCCCGCACCGAGGCCGAGCTGATGAAGAACCCCCTGGGCCTGAAAATCGAGGACATCTCATGGACCCCCGACGCCTCCTGATCCTGGCCGCGAGCGGCCTTCTGCTGTCCGGCTGCGCACTCCTGCGAGCGCAATCCGCTCCGCCCGGTGTTTCGGGCGAAACGATGGTCCGGGCGGCTGCGGCGACGGCATCAGCGCCGGAACCGCTGGCGGTGATGCTCGACGCGCCTGTCGCCGTGGATGAGCCGGTGACGCCGGAACCAGTTTCTGGAACGCGCCCCTATGAGGCGGCGGAGAGTCCGGAGCCTCAACCGGTCACGCGATCCGCCGCGGTCAGCGGCCGCGCGGCGATCGCGGCGGCCAATGTCTCGGCGCGGGCGCCCTCCCGCTCCGACGACTTCGTGGGCGGCGTCCAGGTGTTCGCCTGGTCGCCTGGGCGGGTGTTCGAGGTCTGGACCGCGCCCTTGCGGGTCACGACCCTGACCCTGGCGCCCGGCGAGACCCTCCAGTCCAAGGCGGCGGGCGACACGGTGCGCTGGCAGATCGGCGAGGCCAGTTCCGGATCCGGCACCGAGGCGCGGACCCATGTGATGCTCAAGCCTCTGGAGCGCGGCCTGGAGACAAACCTCATCCTGACGACGAACAGGCGGGTCTATCTCATTGATCTGAAGAGCGGAGCGGCGGACGCCTTCAACGCCGCCGTCGCTTGGGACGCCGGAGCGTCCGCCGCCGGGACGGAAGCCGTGACTGCGCCGTTGGCGCTGGCGGAGGTGCGTGTTCCGGATCCCGTCGTGACGCCGGAGGGGCCGCTCGACGGTCGTTACAGGATCGAGCCGCAAGGCCGACGGGCGCGCTGGACCCCGACGGCGGTCTTCAACGACGGGGTTCGCACCTTCATCACCCTGGACCCGGACGTCCAGGTCGATGAGGCGCCGGTCCTGTTCGTCGTCGCGCCGGACGGCGAGACCCAGATGGTCAACTACCGCCAGGTCGGAGGCCTCTTCGTCGTCGACCGCGTCTTCGACCGGGCCGAGCTCAGGCTCGGCGACCGCCACCCCCAGATCGTTCGCATCCGCCGCGTCTCAGGAGGCCGCTCATGACTGAGTTCGAAACCCCGCAGCCCGTCACGGCGGCGCCTCCGACAAAAGAGCCGGCGCCGGGTCTCGACGCGCGGGCGGCCCGGCCTCACGCCGTTCGGCTCCGCAAATCGGTGGTGCAGATGATCGTGATCGGCGGAGCCGTTCTGGTTTCCGGCTCCCTGGCCTGGGCCTTCGTCGTCCAGCCCGAGCTGCGCGACGCGGCCCGGATCCGAAAGGCCGAGGATCGGGAGGACAGCGCGCGCGGTTCGGTGCGACCGACCGAGGCCGTCACCGATCAGCCCGCCAGCTATGACCGGCTTCCGGAGCCTCGCGGGGCGGATACAAAGCCGACGGCGGCGACGAGCGAAGCGACGGCCGCTCCACTTCGCCGGGAGGCCGCCTATGCGACCTCTTACCGGTCTGCGGCGCCGGCCCGGCCGACGGGACCGAGCCCGCGACAGCTGGCGGCGCAGTCGGGCCTGTTCTTCGCCCAGGCGGGGAGCGCGGGAACGACCCCGGCAGGTTCTGGACCGGCTCAGGAGCGGTCGACCCGAACCGATCCGGATCTGGGGGCGATGTACAGTGGCCATAGCCTGGTGGCGCCCTTGTCGCCGTTCGAGCTCAAGGCCGGGGCCATCGTGCCGGCGGCCCTGTTGACCGCCGTGGACACGTCGCGCGCCGGACCGGTCGTCGCCACCGTGACCCAGAACGTCTACGACTCGATCAGCGGCCGCCACCTGCTGCTTCCCCAGGGGACCCGGTTGATCGGGACCTCCGAGGGTGAGAGCGTCTATGGCGACCGGCGCGCCTTCCTGACTTGGGAACGGCTGATCCTGCCCAACGGCAAGAGCCTGATCCTGAGCTCGGAAGCGGGCGTCGATGCTCAGGGCGCAACGGGCGTGCGCGGCCAGATCGACCGGCGGCTGTTTCCCCTTCTGGTCGGGACCCTGTTCGCCGGGGCCATCACCACCCTCGGTCAGGTCGCCCGGGACGGCAAGCGCGGATCGGGCGGCCTGCTCGGCGACGCCGGCGATGCGGCGGCGATCGAGGGGTCTCAGGTCGGCGGTCGGCTGGTCGATCGCGAGCTCGATGTGAGGCCGTCGATCCGGCTGCGCGCGGGAGCGCCGGTCCGGGTGATGATCACCCGCGACCTCATCCTGGAGCCCTATCAGCCATGACCTCGCCCCTCGACAACGGAAACCGGTGGGCCGTTCTCGGCGTCGCCGTCTTCATGATGACCTGCGTCGGGCTGATCCTGGATCGGTGTCCGGCCCTGGCTCTGGTCAATGAGAGCCCGAGCCTTCCGAAAGGCGTCTATTTTCGGCAGCCGGGGGAGGGGCCGGACCGGAACGCCATCGTCGCCGTGCCCCAGCCTCGCGTGGCGCGCCCCTATCTGTCGGGCCTGGGCATGCCGCAGGACATCCTCCTGATCAAACGCGTCGCCGCGGTCGGGGGAGAGGTCGTCTGCCGAAGCGACGACGAGGTGAGGACGCCTGATCGTGTCGTTCGGGCCCGGTCGCGGGATCGCCAGGGCGTGGCCCTGCCGACGTGGAGTGGCTGTCGACGGCTGGCCTCCGATGAGGTGTTCCTTCTGGGCGATACGGCGTCGAGTTTCGACAGCCGGTATTTCGGTCCCGTTCACCGGGACCAAATTCGGGGCGTCTATCGGGAGGGCTTAACATGGTGAGGTCGCTCTTCGTCGGACTGGCCGCGTTGGCCATCGCGTCACAGGTTTCGGCCCAGGCCGTAGATTGGCGACAGGCCGGTGGCGATCTGTTCGGGGCGCCCGTCGCGCCTGTCGTCGAGCCCGCGTCGATCGATGCCGGGACACCAACACTGGAGCCGCTGAGCCAGCCGTTTCAGGACGCCATCGAAGCGGCGGCCCTCGCCCACGGACTGGATCCCAAGCTCCTTCACGCGCTTGTGGTCACGGAAAGCGGGTATAGGGCCGACGCCTTGTCACCGGCGGGCGCGGGCGGCCTGACTCAGTTGATGCCGCGGACAGCCCTTGACCTCGGTGTCAGGAACCGCTTCGATCCCATTGAAAACCTGAGGGGAGGAGCCGCCTATCTCGCCCGACAGCTGGTGCGTTTCGGCGACTTGAGGCTGGCGCTCGCCGCCTACAATGCGGGCCCGTCGCGGGTCGAGCGACTGGGACGTATGCCCGACATCGCCGAGACCCGGGCCTATGTCTCCACGGTCATTGAATGCTACCTGGCCCTGAGCGCAGGACGGAGCGTGCGCCGTTCTAAGCAGTGTTTGCCGGTTGGAGACGCGCCATGATCGCGACCGTCGAAGACAGCTCGGCGGGCGCGGACGGTCAGGCTCTGTTGACCCGGGCCGAAGCGGCCGCCCATCTGGAGCAGTTCGGCGTGCGGCTGAAGCCCGCGACCCTGGCCCGTCTCTGGTCGACCGGGGGCGGGGGACCGCCATGCCGGCACATCCGGGCCAAACCCTTTTATCCGCGCGACCTTCTCGAAGCCTGGGCGAAGTCGCAGATCTCGGACCTCCGAACCGCGGCCCCGGCGGCCGCCCAGGCGCGTCGTCGTGTCTGAGCCGGCGCACACGCCTCGATGGCCGACGGCCGAGGCTGTCCTCGCCGATCCGTCGGCGAGCTTCGCTCTCAAGGCCGTCGTTCGGGACTGGGCGGCTCTCGATCCGGTCGACGCCGCCAATGACGCCGCGATCCTGCAAGCGGTGTGTCACGGCGCGGTTCTGGCGGCGATGGGTTTCCGGAAATGACGGAGGAGGGTCGGAGTGAGCCGGGAGGATCAGACGACCGCCTTCTGGCGTGGCCACGCGTTCAGGATATCACAGGCCTGAGCCGGACCACGGCATGGCGGCTCCAGCGCGCTGGAAGCTTTCCGTCGCCGGTGCGGATCTCCGTAAACCGGGTGGCATGGCGGGAGAGCGAACTTACGGCCTGGTCTGCGGCACGGACGAGGGAGGCGCCACCGTCGGTCGCGGCGCGTGCGCTGGCTCCCGCGCGGGCGCCGAAACTCCCGGGCTTGAACCGGTCCCGTTCCCCGGTCCGTGCGGCGATGCGAACGGTCGATCCGGTCGCGAGCCTCCGCCCGGACAGCGGCTCGGAGCAGGTTGGAGCGTCCGTGAAGGCCAAAGGGTCGAAGCGGCGGCCCAAGGCTACCGCCTCGCTGGATCAGATCGACTTCGGCTTCTGAGCAGGGGTGCGCTTGGGAAAATCCGGATCGGCGACGGTCATCAATCTTTGGGGGCAGTAAGCTCCTGATCGAAGGCCGCTAGCCGATCGGGCATGTCGATCAGTTTAAGTGCGGCCGCCGCCAGCGCTTCCGACACGGTCGGGTAGGTCTCCGCCGAATTCATCGAGACGCCGTTCGGGAAACTCACAGTCGACTGGAAGCCGTTTCCACGCGGGGCTGCGGAGAGTTTTACCTCTGTCATATCGCTCTCCAGGTCGTTTTGAGGATGTGAAACCAGATCCTAAGCCTCTTGGGACCGCAGAGGAAAGCCTGCGCCCTCCGCCAGTGCACTCGCCGCGCCGCCGTCCTTGATGCTCCGTTTTTCCAACTCCAGACAGGTCACCACGAGATTCGTTCGAATCTCAAGCATCGCAGCAGGCCACAACGTATAGAAGTGAGGTGTTGTTGCAACACCACATCTAGCGTTCGATCCCGAATCGCGGGACAGATGGAAGGATTTCCTTAACCCTGCTTCCATTTGTCCGTCACCGCGCCATAGTTATAGGTGCGCCGCGGCGATTCGCATGCGCGGGATGCTGGCCGAAACCGGCACGACACTCCCGGGAGGGGGAAGATGAGGCTCAGGCCTCAGACCGCGGTCGACCGGCCGGGACCAACGGGGAGAGGCGACCACCAGACTTGGCCGTCGCAGGAAGTCGTCTCTCGCCCGCTTTTTTCAACCGATCGCAGACCGGTGCCGGATATAAACGCGCTTTGCCCTGGCACACAACAGGCCAGAGCGCCAACCGGAGAGCCTGGCTGCGGCATGTTCCTTCTGGACATCCATGACCCCGAAAGTCAGCTTTTTCCGCGTCGGCAACGGCGATATGACCTTGATCACCCTGGCCAGCGGCCGGACTATCCTCATCGACTGCAATATCCGGGCAGCCGCAGACGACGCCGGGGACGCGACGCCCGATGTCTGCAGCCAGCTGAAGGATCGCCTGCGCCGCGACGGCGCGGGGCGTCCCTATGTAGACGCCATGATCCTGTCTCATCCTGACGCCGACCACTGCCGGGGCGTCGAGACCCACTTCCATCTGGCGCCCTTGGCGGACTACGTCGCCGACGGGGGCAAGATCGTCATTCGCGAGATGTGGTCATCGCCCATGGTCTTCCGGCGGGCGTGCCGCAGCCACGTCCTGTGCCCCGACGCCAAGGCGTGGAACAAGGAGGCCAAGCGCCGCGTGGCGGTCTTCAGGTCCAAGGGCTCATGCGACGTCAGCGAGCGCGTGCAGATCATCGGCGAGGACGAGGACGGCAAGACCGACGATCTGGCTGCAATCCTGGTCCGCATCGACGAGGTTGTCTGGGCGATCGACGGCTCCAGCGAGCCGAACTTCGAGGCCCGTCTGCTCGCCCCTCTGCCTAAGAGCGACAGCGAAGACGAGGAAGAGGCCCTCTCCAAGAACGACAGCAGCATCATCTTCCAGTTCAAGATCGCCGATGCTGGCGTCGATCCGGTCCTCTTCCTCAGCGGCGGCGACGCCGAGGTCGGCATCTGGGAGCGGCTCTGGGCGCGCAAGTCCTCCACGCCGGACCATCTGGCCTACGACCTGCTTCAGGCGCCCCATCACTGCAGCTGGCACAGTCTGTCCTGGGAGAGCTGGAGCCAGAAGGGCGAAGACGCCAAGGTGAGCCCGGACGCGCGCGACGCCTTAGGGCAGGCTCGGAGCGGCGCCGTGATCGTGGCCAGTTCCAAGCCCATCAAGGACGACGACAGCGATCCGCCGTGCATCCGGGCCAAGCGGGAATACCGCGACATCCTCGCCGGGGTGAAGGGAGATTTTGTCTGCGTCGGCGATGGCGGTCCCGAGCCGCTCGAATACCAGATCGGTTACGGCGGACTGTCGTTGATCAAGGCCGCGACGCCGCGAGGGCCCACCCTGATCGGAGTGACGCCGCAGGGCCACGGGTGAACCGGGTCGCCGCGGAATACGCCCGGCGGGATATCGAGCGACATTCGGCCGTCCAGGCTGTCGGCCCTCTCGAAGAGGGGGGCGGCGGCCTTCGGCTGTGGGTCGATCTGGATCTCGGTTTCGGGAACAGATGGCTGGCCAAGGGCGCCAGTCCGGGCGGGGTGCGTCCGGTCGAGCGGGTCCGGTTCGAGTTTGGGCCCGGCTATCCGGCTGTCGCTCCGGAGCCGTCCTATCGCGCCGATCTCGGTCGGGCCTTCGCCCACGTTCAGCCGTGGCTGACCGCAGACGGCCTGCCGGTGCCATGCCTGACGGAGGCGCCGATTGATGATTTTTACGCAGCCCACGGGATGAAGGGTCTCCTAAGCCAGTTCGTCGTCTGGCTTTCGAGAGCGGCAGCGGGCGTTCTGATCGATCCTGAGCAGGGCTGGGAGCCGTCTCGCCGGGACAGCTATGACGACGTCGTCGTCGTCGACACCGGCGCCTTGCGGGCGATACCGGACGATGGCGGTCTCGCCTCGGTGGGCTACGCCTATCTGCAATCCCGCTTCGGCGATCTGGCGCTTCCGCGCGGCCCGGCTCGGCATTGGCTTGGCGAGGTGGGAGGGCCCGTCAAACTGGCGGATGCCGAGATATGGGCCGACACCCAGGGGCGGATGACGTGGGGCCGGGGTGTCGCCGTTGCCGTATGGGCGGCCACCGGCACGGGCGAGGAGCCGCCGCCGACAATCGGCGTCTATGCGCCGGACGATGTTGACACCTGGGACGCGCTGGCCCGCAAGGCGGCGGAGTATCACCTCAACCGGCGTCTGGAGTTCGTTCTCGGCTTGCTGACGGCGCACAAGCCGACCCGCAGCGAGCGCGCGGTGTTGCCGGTCGTCGTCTTCCTGCTGGTGCGCAGACCGGTTCGCCTTGCCGGACTCGACAGCCCGGTGGAAATCTTCGCCTACCGGATGCAGCTGGCGTTCGGAGGCAGGGGCGCCAAGCTCGACCGCGCCACCCCGGTGCGGCGTTTGCTGGTCCGGGACCAGGTTTCCACAGCGCTTCTGCGCCGGATGAGCGGCAAGCCCGAACCCCGGGCGTCCTGGGCTCTCGTCGGCGCCGGAAGTCTGGGTTCCAAGATGGGACTGCATCTGGCCCGTGAGGGCGCCCCGCCCGTGGCCGTGACCGACAAGGCCGGCCTGGCGCCGCACAATCTCGCCCGTCACGCCCTGACACCGTCCAACCTTCCCCTCGGCCTGGGCTGGGCGGCCTACAAGTCGACAGCGCTCGCCGAGGCCATCGAGGCGGTCACGCGGGAACCGGTCGAAAGCCTTCCCGTGGAAGCCGCCGTCGCCATCGCGGCGCTCACCAAGCCGTCTGTGGCGCCCGACGTCATCGTCAACACGACGGCGTCGCTCTCGGTTCGCGCGTCGGCAGCGCTTTCACCGGCCGGCGGCCCGCGCTGGATCGATGGCGAACTCTTCGACAGGGCCGCGCTGGGGATGCTCCGGACCGAAGGGCCCGCGCGCAATCCGGCGATCGAGGAGCTGGCAGGGGCGGCCTATGTCCTGGCGCGAGACGAGGCGGCGGAGGGCTCCCACGTCTTCGGCGGTACGCTTCAGGTGGTCGCCCTCGGCGAGGGCTGCGGGTCGGCGACGATGGTGGCGGACGACGCCCGGCTCTCCGTTCTGGCGGCGGGTATGGCCCAATCCGTGTCCGATCATCTGGCGGGCCTGCCGGACACCGGGCTTGTCGAGACCTGGCGCCGCGAGGGGAGGGGCGTGGTCTATACGCGGACTCCTGTCGCGGCGTTCGTGCGGGTCTCGCTGGAGGAAGGCTGGACGCTCAGTGTCTCGGACCGGGTCCGGCAGGCGCTGTCGGTGGATATCGCCAAGTGGCCTCGCGTCGAGACGGGCGGGGTGCTGATGGGGCGGGTGTCGTTGGTGCAGCGCGTGATCTACGCCCTGGACGTCATCGCAGCGCCTCCGGACAGCCGCCGCTCTCCGGCGTATTTCGAGCTCGGTGTCGAAGGCCTCGATGACGCGATTTCCAGCTGGGCGCGGGAAACAGCCGGGGCGCTCTATTGCGTCGGGACCTGGCACAGCCACCTGGGTCCGGCGACCCCGTCCGGCGTCGACCGGGCCACCGCGCGCCGTCTGGGCGCCCATTCCCCCTATCCCCTGGCTCTGCTCATTCAGGGCCGGGACGGCTACAAGGGCGTGCTCGCGGCCGTGAGCGAGGAAACATCATGACGACCCCGACCTTCGACCCCTATGAATATATCGCGATCATCACCCCCGGCGCGGTGGTCGCGGCGGGCGTGGCGCTTCTGTGGCCGGAAGCCAGGGCGCTTCTGGCTGTCGAGGGCGTATCGCTGGGGGATCTCGGTCTCTTTCTGGTCGCCGCTTTCGTGGCGGGCCACCTTGTGCAGGGGCTGGGCAATCTGGTCGAGTTCGCGTTGTGGGCTCCGTTCGGTGGTCTCCCGTCGCGGTGGTTGCGCCGGGAGGGTCGGCTGGTCGCCCCCGCGCAGCGGATCGCGTTTCTTGAGCGCCTCGACGCCGTGACTGGCGTCGAGGCCCCGCAGGCCCTACCCGGCGCGGCCTTCGACAGTCTGATGCGTCAGGCTTACGCGCGCCTGGCCGCCTCGGGACGGACAGGCCGCATCGACATGTTCAACCGAACCTATGGGCTTATGCGGGGGCTCACCGCCGCCTTCCTGTTGATGGCGGTCTGGTTTCTCATCGCGCGCTGGCCAGATCCGCAATATGCCTGCGTGGCGATCGGCGGGGCCGTCATCGCCGCCCTGCGGGCCTGGCGGTTCGCGCGTTACTACACCCGCGAGATCGTCGTTGAGTTCATCGGCGCCGAGGCGGCTCGCACCAACGCCGGCTCCATCCCCGTTAGCGAGCCCACGAAGGCGGGTTGAGCCCCGCAGCGGTTGGCACGGTCGTGCTCGCGCTCCTTGCGAAGCGCCGCTGCCCGCGCCACATGATGCTCCGCAAAGGGACTGGCTCCCGCCGCCGCTGCGACCCGATCGCAAAGACCCCCCGTTCATTGACTATTCAGGCTTTGAGCGGGATAACGGCAGTCTCAACCAGGTGTCAAAATGCCTCCCGTCGGCAGTTACAGTCTCGAAGATCGGCGTAACGAGAAGCAGGCTTCTCGGGAACGCGATGACGCGAATCTGCGATCGGGCCTGGTTTCGCGCGCTGACATGATCCGCGAGAACGGGATTTTCAGCGGTCTGAACCTTGCGGGCGCGGTCATCCGTCGCCGCCGCTAGGGCCGCGCCTGGACCTTGCTGCCTCCTGAAACCGTTCTAAAGCTGGTCTCGATCCTGAGGCTGGACGACGACGCCTTTGTCGTTGGCGGCCAGGCTTTCAACATCTGGGCCGAGCGCTACGCCGGCGATGATCCGGCCTTGCTTGAGTTCGGTCCGTTCACCTCGAAAGACCTGGATTATTTCGGGCACCTGCAGGCCGCGACCAAGCTCGCCACCGCTCTCCAGGGCAAGCTGAACATCCCGTCGCTGGACGACCACACGCCCAACGCAGCCAAGGTCGAGGCCGAGGTCGACGGTTTGTGGATCGAGATCGACTTCATCACCAACGTGATCGGGGTTCGATCGGATCTCGAAAAGCTCGCGGTGGAGCTTCTTGTCCCTTACCGCACGCGGGAGGTCGCAGACATTCTGGCGATCCCCGTCATGCACCCGCTGCACTGTTTCCAAAGCCGGGTCGCGAACGTCACCCGGCTCGGCCGAACCGATGATACCGCCATGCGACAGCTGCATGCTTCTCCCATCGTCCTGGAACACTATATCGAGGAACAACTCGTCGCCGGGGACAGCCGTGAGGCGCAGCGCGTCTTGAGAGGCCTGGCCGACTTCCTGCAAAACGATGCGGACGGACGTCGCGCCCATGAGGTGTGCCGTTACGACCCGATGGCCATCCTCGACCGGGCGGCGATGGATGATCGTCTAGATCGTCGCTTTCGGGGCTTCAACATCGCTGGCATGACTCTGAGGCTGCGGCTGGGACGCGAGATGAGGCGGGCCCGGGCCGCCTTCGGCAGACTGTTTCCTCCCGCGCCGGATGCCGTCAACGCGTCCTGATCGGGATCGACCTCCAGATGGAAGCCAAGCGTTGGGGGGAGCGGCCACCTCGCGCCCTTTGGCTGGATCAGGCTGTCACTCATCCCGCTCACCCCTGTCGTGACTGGCCCGGGCCTCTGCGGCGGCGTCCAGCATGCGAAAAGCTGAAAGATCGGCTTCGTCGGCCGTCATGCGAATGGAGTCCCGGGAGGGATCCTCGACGACGACCGCGTCCTTGGACGATCGCGGTTTCAGCGGGCCCTGACGGGTCGAACTACGGCTGGTCATGCGGTTCAAACTCAGCGATGACGGGCGAGTTCCTCCGCCGCTGACGAGGCCGAATGCGAACTGGGCCGAAATCGCTCGCTTTTTTCTCGAACGCGCGGGCGGAACGCGGTTAAGTCCAGGTCTTGCGGCGTCGCGTGAGTTTTGTAGCTTCGCCTGGGATCAAACAGCCGTGCAGATTTGTGATGCAGCCGAGTTCCGCCGTGTGGGATGAACGACACCTTCGCCTCGGCGTCGCCGCGGCCGGCGTCGCCCTGTGGGCGTGGAATGTCGACACCGATCGCCTGACGATGGACGAGATCGGCTATCGCCTGTGGTCGGTCCCGACCGGCCAGCCCGTTACCTTCGAGGATTTGTCCGCCAATATACACCCCGCTGATCGGGATCGTGTGCGGGCCGCCTTCAGCGCCACACGCGGAATTGTCGGCCCCTATGAAATCGACTTCCGGGTTCTGTTGGGCGAGGAGGTGCGCTGGATTTCAGCGCGCGGTCGCGGAGACGACGAGGGCATCGTGGGCCGTGTGATGTACGGCGTTTTCCTCGACGTGACCGGGCGCAAGCAGGCGGAAGAACCCCACGAGCTGCTGGCCGGCGAGATGAGCCACCGCGTAAAGAACCTGATCACGATCGCCGGCGCTCTGACGACGATGACTGCACGAACGTCCGGGACCAAGGAGGATATGGCCCGGGAACTCAGCCAGAGATTGACGGCGCTGGGTCGTGCCCACGATCTGGTGCGCCCCGTCCCGGGGCAGACCGAAAACGCCGCCCTGCTCGGTGATCTCATTTCCGTACTGCTGACCCCCTATGATGACCTCGGCGCGTTTAGCGGGCGGATCCGCGTGTCTGTGCCTCGCATGGGCATCGGGGAATCGGCGACAACGAACCTGGCTCTGATTTTGCACGAGTTGGCCACGAACTCGGTGAAGCACGGCGCGCTTTCGGCTGACGCCGGATTACTTGATGTGGCATGCCTGATCGACGGCGACGAGGCGGTGATCGTCTGGACCGAACGCGGCGGGCCGCCTGTGACGCCGCCCTCGACGACGACCGGGTTCGGAAGTCAGTTGCTGGAACGCCTGATGCGAAGCCATTTCGGAGGTTCGGTCGAATACGCCTGGCCGCGAGACGGAATGATCGCCATTTTGCGCATCACGACGGCCAGACTCGCGGAATAGGTCGGCGGCCCCGTTAATCCCCAAGCCTGCCGTGAGATGGGGGCGGGTCAGAGACCCAATCAAAACCGCCGGCACGCCCGCCGACGGCGGCAGAAACGCGTAATCGAGCCGGTTAGCCCCTCCATGGTGTCGGCGTGACTATGGGCTCCACAGGGCTCCGGTCGAGACCGGCGGACCGGACGATCGCCTCCTGCATGGGAGCGCATGCAGGACACCGCCGGTCCCAGCCGCACAACGGCCCGGCGCATGCCGCAGACCGGCGCCTTCCAGCAACACTCACGGTCAGATGCGTGCCTAGAGCGGCGTCTTGCGGTTAGCTGAAACCATTAATCCAGGCCTCCAGCTCAGACCAGTCGTTCCGTCCGGCCAGATCCATTCCGACGACAGCCAGCATGTCGAGATGGATTTGCGACACCGCGCCGGCGCGGCTGGCGGCCATACACATCGTCATGACTGCTTGTTGTTTGCGACCCTCGACACAGAGTGAGAGCGCTTTAGCCTTCGCGGCGTCAATTTCGTCGACCGGAGCGTCTGCGGTTCCACCGTCCGGAGTGTCTCCCGCTGTCGACGCCTTCGGGCCGGCGAGATGATCAGCCCACTTCACCAAGGCGGCCCGCTTCTCAGGAACATAGGTGTAGCGGTCGTAGACGGCTGTGACCGCCGCGCCGTCCTTGGGCGTATGGCCGAGAACGAGGCCGACGATGAACCTGGTGACGCCGTATCGTCCGGTGAGCGTCGTCGCCCCCGTGCGACGGACGTCGTGCGGCGATCGGAGCGGGAGCTTCCTGCGCTCGAAGATGCGCGAGAACGTCCGGGTAATCGCCTGCTCGTCGATGCACTGATCCGCCACGCGCGGGGAGGAGAAGACGAACGCACTGTCGGGATCGAGCGCGTACGCGGCGGCAAGGACGTCCAGCGCCTGCGGACTCAGAGGAACGACGTGCTGATGATTGGCCTTGGCCCGTTCGGCCGGAATGACCCAAAGCGCGGCGTCCAGATCAAACTCCGCCTTGCGGGCGCCGGCCACCTCGTTGCGTCGCGTCAGGGTGAGCATGAGCAACTGTATGGCAAGCGCCATCACGGGTTCAGGCCGCGCCGCCAGCCCGATGTTGAGGTAGCCTGCCGGTCGCGGTTGGGCGCCGTCGAGAGCGATGTCCCAGACCAGCCTCAAACCGGGTTCGTCCAGCAGCCGGTCGCGCGAGACCAGGGCCAGGGGGCGGGCGAGTCCGACCATGGGGTTGGCGTCGATCATTTCCTCCTGCACGCAGAAGGCCAGAACACTGTGGAGCAGGCCGCCGATCGAGGCGGCGCTGGCGGCGGACAGGCCGCGCTCGGTCACGAGCGCGCGCATGAACGGCTTGGCCTGGGCGCGTTTCAGGTCACGCGGGGCGGTCTGGCCGAAGGTCGCCGAGATATGACGCTTCCAGAGGTGGCGCTCATTGGCGATCGTCCGGGGGCGCTTGGGGCGTCGACGGCCGCCATGCAAACCCAGCTCCGCCGCCCTCCAGTAGGCCTCGGCGACCTCGTCGAGGGTCTCCTGAGGCGGGGCGGGGAGAAGGGCGGCCGCGCGCTCCGCGACCGGGTCCACGCCGTTGAGAAGCTCCAGCCTGAGCTCGGTGGCCTTGCGCCGCGCCTCGGCGAGGGTCACCGTCGGATAGTCGCCCAAGGTCATGCGACGGCGGGGTCCGCCCTTGACTGCGTACCGAACCTCGAACTGCGTCAGACCGGATGGCCAGACCCGAACGGTCAGACCCCGGACGCCGGACACGCGGCGTTCGAACCGGCTGTCGAGCGGCTTGAGACTGGCAAGCTGGCGGTCGGTCGTGATGATCTGGGTCGGCATCCTCGGCGTCCTGAGCAAATCAGACGCGTTCAGTGTAGCATTTAGGGGGGCAATAGGGGGGGCAGCTGGTGCAAGATTCGCTGCAAACCCGTGCAAAGGGGTGAACGGCTTCACTTGAACCTAATCAACAGGTTACAGGAACTTTGAAAAGCGGTGAAAAGCAGAAAAACTGCATCCGGGGCGATTTACACCGAGAGGGTCGGCGGTTCGAACCCGTCGCCGCCTACCAAACAAAAAGGCCGCCGGAGCGATCCGGCGGCCTTTGTCTTTTGGCGATCGCCCCGGTCAGAACCGGAAGCTGGCCCGCAGCAGCAGCGAATAGCGGACGTAATCCTCAAGCAGTTCCGCGTCGCCCGTCAGGGACAGCATGCCCAGGTCGTTGCCCAGGTTCATGCGGAAGCCCAGGATCAGGCCGCCGCCCTCGACCCCGTCCGGCGACAGGACGAAGTCCGGGCCGCCGCTGGCGAAGCGGGCGATGGTCTCGCCGGCGTCGACGGACAGGTTCTGGCGATAGCCGATGCGCAGTTCCGGACGGATCCAGCCGTCCTTGCCGAAGCCGTAGCCGACGTTCATCGCCGCAACGGCCGAGAAGATGTGGCTGTCGCGCGAGTCGATATCCAGATCGAAGCCGCTGCCGCCGCCCGATTCGGAGCGGGCGCCTTCCGACAGGCGGAAGTACTCGGCGTACACCTCGGGACGGACGTTCAGGCGACCGTAGTTGCGCTCGTAGGAGGCGCCGCCGGCTGCGGCTGCAGTCCAGCCGTGCCAGTCGGATTTGTTGTTCAGATAGACGCCGTTGGCGACCAGTGACCGGTCGGCGTTGAAGCTGGCGTAGCCGCCGGCCGCGCGCGCCCAGGTGGTCCAGTACTGGCCCTGCGCACGCCAGTAGAGGCCCAGCTCCAGCAGGTTGGCCGACAGGACTTCCTCGGCCTCGGACTCGGGGTCCTTGATGTCCGACGAGGTGAAGGCGGCGGTCAGGCCGAAGGCGCCCGCGCCAGTGCCTTTTTCGACGCCGCCCGCGACGCCGAAGCCTTCAGAGCGGAAGCCGTAGGAATCGGTCTTGTCCTTGTCGGCGTAGAAGTTGATCTCCTGCACCCAGGCGCTGGTCTCGCCGGGGGCGGCGGAGGCGTTGCGGCCGGTCAGGGCGCGGGTCACCGCGTCGACGCCGGCCGACAGGGACATCAGAGGCCCGCCCGAGTGGTCCGGCAGCATCTGCTCATAGGCGTCGATGAAGCCGTCCCGGTTCGTCTGGCTCAGGAACAGGTTCCGGATCGTCTCATTGCTGCCCAGGGCGGCATAGACGGCGTCGAAGGCCGAGGCCTCGACGGGGATCAGATCGGCCTCCTGGGCGGTGCGGCGACGGGCGTCGACGTAGACTTCCCCTGCGGCCTGATCGACACCCGCCTGAACGACGTAGAGATAGGGGGAATTATCGGTCAGCAGGCTCTGGTTGATGTCCCCGACGTTCAGGGCGCCGGCCTTGATCACGCTGAACCGCTCCGGCGACTCCAGAAGGGAAGAGAAGCGGACGCCCAGTTGCGCGCCCGTGGCCAGGGTTGCGGCGCCGCTGACGTTGAATCCGCCGGCGCGATCGCCTTGAGGGTCGACGGCGACGATCAGGACGCCCTCGGCCCCGACGTTCAGGCTGGAAATGGAAGTAGCGGTCGTCTGGGTCGCGTTCAGCGTGCCCTTGGAGACGTTGATGTCCAGAGCCCCGTCGCTGTCGGTGACAGCGCCGCTCACCGCCGCGCCGCCGCTGATGGACAGGCGGTCGGCGCCGGCGCCGAAGGACATGTCGCCGATGACCGTGCCGTTCTCGACGTTGAAGGCATCCGCGCCCGAACCGAATTTCACCGCGCCGACGATGACGGGTTCGCTGGCGTCAGGGACCCCGTCCTTGTCCGTATCGGTCGCCGTGCTGTCGGCGGCGGCCGGGATGCCGTACTGACGAACCGTGACGCCGCTGGTGTTGGCCGTCAGGTCGATGGCGGTCACCGTGCCGTCGATCGCCGTAGTGTCGGTGGAGTCCGCCGACAGCGAGCCGATGATGGAACCGGCGTTGCTCAATTGGGTCAGGGTGCCGGACTGGTCGCGGATGACCGTCGCGGCGCCGTGGTTTCCGCCGAACGAGGCCACGATATTGCCGGTGTTCGTCAGCGAACCGACATTGGCGCCGGCGCCGATAAGCACGCCCGTGGCCGTATGGGCCTGTTTGCCGGAGGCGACGGCCTGGATATTGCCCGTGTTCGAGATGGCCGGGGCGGTGACGCCGGAGCCGATCCAGATGGCGGTGGCGTTGGCGTCCACGGCCGTGGAGGCGATTCCGCCTTCGTTGCGCACCCCGCCCGCGACGGTGACGGTCTGGCCGCCGGCCACACCCAGCTGCAGGGCGCGCGATTCGACGCCGGAATAGACGCCGGTCCCGGTGATGGAGCCGCGGTTGATCAGGCCATAGGCGGCGTCGCCGGCGCCTACGGCGCCGAGGGTCACCGCATTGGTCGCGGAGCCGATGAGCAGGGCGGGCGCGCCGCCTACCGATGTCAGGGAGGCGGTCGTTTCGCTGGCGTCCGGCACGCCGTCGCCGTCGCGATCCGCATCGTCGCGGTTCTTGACGCCGTCGCCGTCGTCATCCTCGTCGCCGTTCTTGACGCCGTCCTTGTCGTCGTCGCCGTCGATCCCGGCCGAGGAATAGGCCGGGCCCGTATCCAGCAGGACGCCGCCGGCCACATTGGCGGCCACGCGCACAGCCGGACCGCCCTGCAACAGATCGTCGGCGTCCAGTTCGTCCAGGAATATGGTCGAGGCGTTGTCGTAGGCGCCTGTCGTCGGGCGGACGGGGGGCGGGGAGGTGTACCGGTAGCCCGTGGTCGTCACGGCCGAATGGATTTTCAGGGCGCCGCCGACGTCCCCTTCGATCGACACGCCCGAGGCGCCGGCTCCGGTCGCGGACACCGAGCCCGCAAGGTCGACATTGCCCGAGATCGGGCCGGTCGTGCGGATGCCGACGCTGTTGTCGCCGACGACGCGCACAGTACCGAGGCTCTGCAGCTTGCCGGTCAGGGGCGCTTCGACCGCGAGGCCGTAGGAGTTGTTGCCTTCCACGGAGATCGAGCCGCTGGATTCGACCAGGACATTGCCGACGAAGGGCGAGGCGCCCGTGACCCGAACGCCGTAGCGGCCGGTCCCGGTGGCGAATGGCCCGTCAAGGTCGCCGTCGCCGTCCGTGTCCTTGATGTCCGCCGTTTCCTGGCTGTCCGTGATGTTGATCGTTCCCCCCATTGTGACGGAGCCGGTATTGCCGCCGTTCACTAGGACGCCCGTGGCGCCGTCGGCCGCCTTGGCCATGGTGATGGAGCCGCCGCTGTCGATATCGACCGTATTGTTCGAATCTAGCGTCATCGCTGCGCCGGAGGTGACGGCGATCGAGCCGCCGCTGGCGATGCGGACATTGTCAGCCGCGGTGCCGGTGGCGTTGGACGTCTGGATCGGCGTGGTGCGGGCTGTCGAGACGACGACCTCGGCCTGAACGCCCGTAACAGCCAGCAAGGGGGCGATCGCTACGGCGGTCGCGAGTAGAATACGCATTCGGAAGAAAACCCCTGATGGTCACGCGATCACGAAGCAGACGGTCCTTTACAGGATCGACGCTAACCGTGCCCAAGTTTATCGAATTTGAGGCGAATGCAAGGCCGTGTCCAGTCTGTTGCAAGAGCGTGTCGCAACCGTAGCTTGGATAAGGGGCTGATTTCGCGGTCTATTAGGTGGGGTGCGGAAGGTTTTGGCTCAGAGGTATTGAGGTTTCCGACGGCGGGGTTTACGGGCGGAAGAACGGTCCACCGCGTTTCACCGCGACGCATCCAACCCACGCCCCCCGGCGTTGGTTAGCCCAGACCCGGCGAGAACCTCTTCATGACACTGACCGACCTCGACGTTCACGAAAGCGAACTCCGGCTGATTCCGGGGTTGGACGTCGAGGTCGCCGACACATTGAGAGCGCTGAAGCTGGCGTCGATGGACGACCGGCCCAGGCTGGTGGACACCACCATGCTGTATGCGCCGCGCTCGGGCGGGGTGAAGCGCTATCTTCTGTCGAAGAAGGCCTGGATCGAGGAGAATCGGCCGGGCGTCAGCCATTCGCT
>Ga0265296_1000379_pt1 | contig 72325 bp, 77 predicted proteins | sample MunlanPumphouse1_FD_189073 | JGI IMG/M metagenome (GOLD analysis project Ga0265296, IMG submission 189073) | Groundwater microbial communities from a municipal landfill in Southern Ontario, Canada - Pumphouse #1 | ecosystem: Environmental > Aquatic > Deep subsurface > Groundwater | place...
TTTCTCCATATTGTCCTGAGAGCTTTACACCCCGGTGTTGCCACCAGCGCATATCTCAGTAGGATTACCCCAAACGGAAGGGGTAGCACACGGCAATGCATGATGTAACTTCTTGTCGCAGACACATCAGGATAACTACCAACCCCAATCGTAACTATCTCTCAATTCGGACAAATTCAAAAACAAGAAAAAATACTTAACCCATTATGCAAACCTAGCACCAGATGAAACTCAGCGATTTTGATTACCATCTCCCAAAAGAACTCATCGCGCAATCTCCCGTAGAACCAAGAGACTCATCCCGGCTCATGGTCGTGGGAAACGGGATAGAGCACCAGCTTTTTTCAGATCTCCCGGATCACTTTGAAAAAGGAGATACTCTCGTTTTGAATGATTCCAGAGTGATCCCCGCAAAACTCATGGGGAAAAAAAGCACAGGCGGCCAGATCGAAGCTCTCGTGGTCTCAAAATCGGATGCAGGCTATGAATGCCTGATCCGCGGAAAGAACATCCGCGAAGGGACTAAACTTGATTTTGGCGAACTTGAAGCGACAGTGCTTCAAATCCTGGAAAGACCCAATACCAACAGGTATCTTGTAAATTTTAATTGCAACGGCAATCTTCCTGACATTCTTGAAAGAATAGGTGAAGCGCCGCTTCCGCCCTATATAAAGCAGAAACTTGATGATAAGAACCGTTACCAGACGGTATATTCCAGGGAAAAAGGCTCGATCGCTGCTCCGACTGCGGGTCTTCATTTCACTGATGAATTACTCGAAAGGATATCCGCAAAAGGAGTCAATATCGCATACGTCACGCTTCATGTAAGCCTTGGCACGTTCACGCCTGTCAAAGCCGAAGATATTGAAGATCATATCATGGAACCTGAATATATTTCCATCCGCAAGGAAAATGCGGATATTATCAATGCTACAAAAGGAAAACTCATAGCTGCCGGAACAACCACCGTTAAGGCGCTTGAGAGTTCATGCATTGATGGCAAAATTGTGGAAAACGATGGATTCAGCAAGCTCTTTATTTATCCTCCTTACGAATACAAATCAAAGATAGACGCCATGATAACGAATTTCCATCTCCCGAAATCCACGCTTTTGATGCTTGTAGGCGCATTTGCAGGAAGAGAGAGGCTCATGTCAGCCTATAACGAAGCCATCCTGCGTTCATACAGGTTCTACAGCTTCGGGGATGCGATGCTTATCACAAAGCAGGGGAATAATTAATATGTACAAATTGATCCACACCGATAAAAATTCAGGAGCAAGAGCCGGGAAACTCATGACAAATCACGGCGTCATAGAAACTCCCGCATTCATGCCTGTTGCAACAAAAGGCACCGTGAAAACGATCACGCCTGATGAACTGAATGATATGGGAACGCAAGTCCTGATAAGCAACGCTTTTCACCTTTTCCTGGCACCCGGAATGGAGGTAATTCGAAAAGCAGGAGGCTTGCATAAATTCATGAACTGGGACGGGGGAATTTTTACTGATAGCGGCGGTTTCCAGATGATACGAAAGGATTTCCCGTTCAAGATTACGAATGAGGGAATCACTTATAAGAACCTGCGCGATGGGAAAAAATACGCATATACTCCTGAAATTTGTCTTGAGAACCAGAAGATCCTTGGAAGCGATGTAGCCATGATACTTGATGAATGCCCTGCCTACGGGAGCGAGCACAGCGTTGTGGAATCTTCAATGGAACGGACATTACTATGGGCTCAGAAGGCAAAAAATGTGGAACAAAATAAAGGCCAGCTCTTTTTTGCCATATTGCAGGGCGGGACATTTGCAGAACTTCGGAAAAGATGCGCCGAGGAAATGACTGAAATGGATTTTGATGGTTACGGGATAGGCGGGCTTTCGATAGGTGAGCCAAAGGAAATAATGAATGATGTCTTAAAACTCAGCGTGCCGCTTGTGCCAGAAGATAAAGCGCGCTACCTGATGGGTGTGGGTTCACCTGTGGAGATCTTGAATGCGATTGAATCCGGTATCGATATTTTTGACAGCGCCTTTCCTACAAGGAACGCAAGGCACCAGACCCTTATGACATCAAAAGGCAGCATTGACATCGCGCGCAGTAAATTTGCCGCGGATTTTTCGCCGATAGATGACAATTGTGGTTGCTATACCTGCAAGAACTATACAAGGGCATACCTGCATCATCTTTTCAAAGAATCGGAATTGCTGGCTCTCCGGCTTGCTTCTATCCATAATCTCCAATTTATCCAATCAATAGTGAAAGGGGCACGGGAAGCGACACTGGAAGATGGGTTTTCACAGTATAAGAAGAGTGTGATCGCGGGTTTAGGCAAGTGAAATGGATAGAAGTAAAACCTATATACTATAGTAAACTATAATTTACTATGGCAACTACGATCCAAATAAGTGCTGATCTACAAAAAGAGCTTACTAACAGGAAACTCTCTGATAAAGAGACTTATGAGGAAGTGATCTGGGATATGTTAGAGGATTCGCAGGAACTGAGCGATGAGACAAAAAATGAAATCGCAGAGGCTCGTGCGGAAATAAAAGCAGGTAAATACTACACCATAGCCCAGGTCAAGAAAGAGCTCCAAATATGACATATGAAATCATTTTTTCAGACCAGGCTCTCAGACAACTGAAAAAATTGGAGAAAATTGTTCAGGGAAGAATAATTGCTGCATTGGAAAGAATAAGAATAAGACCGGAAGCTTTTGTTACCAAACTCGTTGGAGATCCGTGTTATAAGCTACGGGTTGGTGATTACAGGATAATAATGGACATTGATAATAACAAACTTACAATCCTGGTTTTAAAAGCCGGCCACAGGAAGAATATTTATCAAAAAAACATTTAAAGCAGTAATAATAATGTAGAGGCAAATGGTCAAAGTTGATAAATTCATTCAGGACAGCATTCAAAAAATAAAGAAAGACATTAAGGGAAGAGCAATAATCGCCCTTTCAGGTGGTGTTGACAGCTCAGTCTGCGCAGTCCTGGCGCACCGGGCGATCGGGGATTTACTTACGCCTATTTATATCGATACAGGTCTGATGCGAAAAGGGGAAACTGAAATAATTAAGAGAATATTTTCGGATATGAACCTCCAGGTCATAGATGGAAAAGATAACTTCCTGAAGGCGCTCAAAGGTCAAACTGATCCTGAGAAAAAAAGAAAAGCAATAGGTGAAGCGTTTATTCGTGAATTTGAAAGGGAAGCCAGGTTACTGGGCGCAAAGTTTCTAATCCAGGGAACGATCTATCCTGACAGGATAGAGTCCGAAGGCGGGATAAAGAGCCACCATAATGTCGGCGGCCTTCCAAGCGTTATGGATTTTGAAAGTATCGTGGAGCCAATAGCTGATCTTTATAAGGATGAAGTAAGAGAGGTAGCAAGAGCGCTCGGACTTCCAAAGGAAATCTCAGATCGTATGCCATTCCCAGGCCCCGGTCTTTCTGTGAGGATAATTGGCGAAGTGACCGAGGAAAAGCTGGATGTTATCAGGGAGGCGAATGCAATAGTGGAAGAAGAACTTCTTGAACAGTTCAAACCATGGCAGACATTTGCTGCGCTTATTGAAAAAGGGACTGGCGTAAAAGGAGATGTGCGTGTTCACGGCTGGATAATAGCAGTGCGCGCAGTGCAATCAAGGGATGGGATGACGGCCGAAGCTATGGAATTGCCCTGGGATGTCCTGCAAAAGATCCAGTCCAGGATCACAAGCGAGATACCCAATGTTTCGAGGGTGCTGTACGACTTGACACCAAAACCTCCAGCGACTATTGAGTTCGAATAATGTCACTCACTAAAATAATCCAAAACATCCGCGCGAAGCAGAAGATCAAATACAACCCCCCGGACAGACCTACTGCTGTCTGGACTGGAAAAGACCTGCTGGATGGAAAGCCAATAACTGCGCTCACAGTAATCTTCCAGACATCAGGATGCAGGTGGAGAAATTGCACCATGTGCGGTTACATCTACGATAGCGCACGAGAGGCGCCCTCACATGATAACCTGATGAAGCAGTTCGAGAATGCGATGTCGCGCTGCAAAGATGAAGAGATCATCCTTAAAATATTCACATCAGGAAGTTTTCTTGACGATGGGGAGATATCCCAGGCTACAAGGGCGGAGATGCTCACTCGTTTGAATAAAGACGAAAGGGTAAAAAAAGTGATAGCTGAAACAAGACCTGAATATGTGACCGATGAAAAAGTCAGGGATGCGGTATCAGCTCTTGGGAAGAAATTCGAGGTAGCGATCGGTCTTGAGACCAGCAACGACAAGATACGAAAGGAGAGCATCAATAAGGGTTTTTCGTTTTCTGATTTTATCAGGGCAAGTGAAGTCGCTGGAAGAAATAATGCGACTGTAAAAGCGTATCTTATGATGAAACCGCCTTTTGTTTCAGAAGGCATCGCCATGAACGATATGATACGATCCATAAAAGATGCAGCGCCGTTTGCGGGAACAATATCCATGAACCTGTGCAATGTCCAGAAGGGGACGCTTGTTGAGGAGATGAATGAGCGCGGAGATTACCGCCCTCCATGGTTATGGAGCGCAGTTGAAGCGTTAAAGAGAGGAAAAGAATCATCGCCTGAAACTGTCATCATGTCAGACCCGGTGGCAGCAGGTTCTATGCGCGGCCCCCATAATTGCGGCAAATGTGATGATGATGTGGCTGAAGCCCTCAGGGTCTTCTCGGCGACACAGGATACAGCCGTTTTCAATAATCTTGATTGTGATTGCAAAGAATTATGGAAAAAAGTCATCGAACTTGAGGATTTTACGTTTGGGGCGCCGTTGGTGAAATGATTAATTAAATGATGGTGAAATGATACAAATATGAAAATCCTTGTTCATGTCTGCTGCGCTCCATGCTTCACATATCCAAATGAATCCCTTGTTGAAAAAGGACATGATGTAACTGCTTTTTTCTATAATCCTAATATTCATCCTTACATGGAATACAAAAGCCGCCGGACTTCACTTGAACAGTATGTACAAATGAAAAAGACAAAAGTGATCTACAATAATAAATATGACCTGGAAAACTACCTCGGGGGAGCGCTTGCAGCCGCAGAGAGATGTAAATTCTGCTATGAAAGCAGGCTAAATGTTACGGCAAAAACCGCAAGCGATTTGGGATTTGATGCTTTTACGACCACGTTATTGATCTCACCTTTCCAGAAGCATGAAATGCTTGCCGATGTCGGGAAAAAAGCTGCTGATGAACATGGCGTGGAATTCTATTATGAGGATTTCAGGGTCGGATACAGGAAGTCCCGCGAGATCTCAAAAGACATGGGGCTTTATATGCAGAAATATTGCGGATGCATTTTCAGTGAAAAAGAGCGGTATTTCAATGGCGCCTAAAATCAATATCGAAAATCGGGGTATTTTAATATCTGCTATCGTATTAATTATTTCAGTGCTTCTACTTATAGACAGGCTTCTAGCACAGGGTCCGGTTCAGCTTATTTTAGAAAATGGCAAAGCTGTGCCTGTAGAAGGGGCATCATATTTTTCCTTGAACGAAGTATTGCTCTTCATAATAGCGGCATGGCTTGGGGGAATGTCTTTCCTGTACATAATTCTCTCCTCAAAAGAAACTGAAACTCCACGATCAGACCAAATCGAAACTGTAATCCCTGAAAATAAAAGCGCAGCAATGGTGGCTGCTGATATCCTGGATGGGGATGAAAAGATAATATTCCAGAAAATAGTAGATAATGATGGTTTACTCCAGAGGGAACTTATCCTGAACACAGATTTCTCAGAACCAAAAGTCAGCAGGCTGCTTGACAAGCTTGAAAGACGGGGATTAATTATACGAAAGAGGGACGGGATGGGTAACAGGGTAATGCTGAAAAAAGCATAATTCATATACCTGCGGCTTCGGCTGCAGCAGCATCAAAATTCCAGCCACTTTTGACACGTTTTAGAGAGAAAAGTTCCTTGCTCGCTTTTATACGTTCATTAACAGTATCCATATCCATGTCTGAATATAATATCAAGCCATCTTCGAATGCATCAAATATAAGAAAATCTAATTTATCTATCCTCTCTAATAGTTCGGCATGAGTCATAACAAATGGCTGCACAGGCAATGAATCGCTGAAAAAATCAGACGACCTTTCGCGCACATCATCAGACAGGGTTTTGGAGACAATTAGAATGTCAATATCGCTATCTTTATGAAAATCCAGTTTTGCTCTTGAGCCGAAAAGAAGAATAAGGATTGCTTCTTTATTAATGCATTTTTCGATATAATTTATAAATTCAAGAGTCCAGTCATTTCTGAAATCAAGATCAATTAATTTTTTCTTTAGCAAATTCAATAATTTTTCTTGCATTCGTTATCGCCCTCTGTGCATCATCCTGTGTGAAAAAGTCCTTTGGTATTCCTGTAGAAAAAGAGTCGGGCTTTTTCTGCTGCCTGCTGTGCCTGAAAACACGCCCATTCATAATGGTTTGAACTGGCACTATCCTCCGCTGCACACATGTCAGAATCCGCTTGTTTCAGCCAGTCTTCATGCCGTCTCATAAGCTATTTAATGACTGTTGCTGTAAAAAAGGATTTCTATTATAGTTAATAAAGTCGGTGATACAAAAGGATTGAAAAAAATATAGCATAGACCTTATTTCATTTTTTTGAAACTGCTTTCATGGGGATTTCAGACAAATTTCAGATAATTCTTATATGGTCTTTCATCCCTTGAAGAACCATGAACCTGTGGAAAAAATTCGCATTAGTAATGATCGCCCTTCTTATCATTGTGGCTGGCATAAGATTTGCTTATGTAGAGACACATACGTTCAAGCTTGACGAGGAGCAGAAGGCTTTTGCAGCAAAATCAGCCGTTGTCGGACTATCTTCTGAAATTGAAGGGAAAGATCACAATGTAACTGCTTCTGATCAAGGATGGATCATATCCACCTCATCAGGAGATCGAAAAGTTGTGCCCGTTGTTCTTACTTATGAGAACACAACTTTTTCAGCTCTTGTCGATATGGAAACCGGGGATGTTGTGAGAAAAAGCAAAGTGGAATATAGCAGCTGGATGACAGATTACAAATATCCTGAGCGCTGGTCACATAAACGATTTTTTGGATGATGTATGGAAACTAAAATTGAACTTCAGGATGTATGGAAAATTTATCGCATGGGTGAGTTTGACGTACCCGCCCTTGCAGGAATAGACCTGACGGTCAAAGCACATGAATTCGTAGCTATAACAGGACCCAGCGGCTGCGGCAAATCAACGATGCTAAATATGATAGGTTGTCTTGACATGCCGACACGCGGAAAGGTTTTGCTTGAAGGAAAAGATATATCACAATTCAAAAGTGATGAACTTGCACGTGTAAGAGGAAAAAAGATCGGATTTATATTCCAGACTTTTAACCTGTATCCTACTCTCACAGCTCTTGAAAACATCCGGCTGCCCATGAGAATCCATGAAATTCCTGAAAAAGAAGTAGAAGACACATCAAAAAAACTTCTTGGTATGGTTGGTTTATCAGAACGTGCAAACCATTTTCCTTCCCAGCTATCAGGCGGGCAGCAGCAAAGAGTAGCGGTTGCAAGGGCGCTCTCAACCGGTCCTTCGATTCTCCTTGCTGATGAACCTACAGGGAATCTTGATACGAAATCAGGAGGCGAAGTTATGGATGTTTTTAAAAAATTGAACAGTGAGGGAATAACTATAGTAATGATAACACATGACCAAAAAATTGCAGGGTCTGCAGAAAGAATAGTGAAAATGCTGGATGGAAAAATAATAGGTGGAACATGAATAAATTTAATGTAATTTTAATGATAGTATTGACGTTATTGATCGCACAGGTTGCATCAGCGGCCTCCCTTAAGACTGAAAACGGCCCCGTATATCCAGGGGAAACGACATATGTCTATGTACCGATACAAAATATTGGATATGGCAACGCAATGGAAGATATTTCTGTGAAACTTGTGCCCAAGGATAATGCTTCGGCTAATGTTGTAACGATCCTGAACAATATAGATTCACTGGGAACAATAACCGAATGGGGATCTCAACGTACCGCTAAGTTTCGGATATATGTAAATCCTGATGCAATAGAAGGAGATTATTATTTCAATGTTTTTGTTACTTACAGGGGACTGCAGACTGATATATCCAATACACCGATGATAGTGACAAACAAGCTCGAAGACCAGATATTGACCATCAAAGGAAATCCCATGATAATGATCGTAGATTCAACTATTGATCTCGTGGCCCCGACAAGCAAGAACACTGAGACGTTGACATTTAAAAATACTGGTACAGGTACGGTACAGAATGCTGTTGTTGAAATAAATCTTGCAAATACGAATTCAGTGTTTTCCATCCTGGGAGGAGGAAGACAATTTTCGCTGGGCACTTTAAAGGCAGGAGATGTTTCATCTATAACATTCGATCTGGCCGTAGACATCGCTGCACGTCCTGGCGTATATAATATTCCTGTAAAAATCACAGGACGAAATAATTATTCAACCGACAATATCATCGGATTAGTTGTTGCAGGAATGACTAATTTTGAAATAAGCTACGTGGAAACCCTGGGCTCTTTTTCGCTCAATGTCGCCAATGTCGGGATAAGCCCCGCAAGCGCAGTAGCAGTCAACCTGCCGCGCCAGAAAAACTTCTCAGTAACGGGAAGCAGTACTTCTGTGCTTGGTAATTTAAATCCTGGTGATTACACATCCGCGATATTCCAGATAACGAAAACTGCTGGAACCGAGAACAATCTTGAACTGGAGATACAATATACTGACACCAGCGGACAAAGGCACACGATCACAAAGTCTCTTCCAGTGACATTAGCCGCAACAGGAACACAGACCAAATCTGCAAGTACAAATTATACAACCTGGCTGCTGGCCGCTGTGATCATACTCGTATTATACTGGCAGCGTGGAAAAATAACAACATACTTCCGGAAACCTAAATAGGCGCTAAATATGAAAACTTTGGATATCTTCAGTTTATCCCTGAGTCATGTCAAGAAAAGCAAGATGCGAAGCTGGCTCACCATAATTGGTATTGTTATAGGAGTAGCTGCGGTTGTTGCCATAATCTCCATTGGACAGGGCATGCAGGCGAGCGTAGCGTCCCGCCTGGGCAGTCTTGGCGCTGATCTGATCACGGTAACGCCGGGTTTTTCAAGGGCAAGCGGCGGCGCTGGAGGTTTTGGAGGGGGTGGGGGAAGCAGTACAACTATCAACCTCACAATCAGAGATGTGAACGTGATCAAGCAGATACCTGGAGTTCTTTATGTGAACGGAATGGTTTCTGGCAGGTCTGATATGACAATGGGTACGGAGAAGACATCAATATCCATAACAGGGGTTGATATCTCAGTCTGGCGCTCCATGGTTACCACGCAGCTTGATTCAGGCAGATACCTTCAACCTGGTGATTCGAATTCTGTGGTTATAGGCTATTCCCTGGCACATGGAACTTTCCTGCAGCCGATCACCCTGAACAGGCCAGTTAACATAGGAGGAAAGACTTTCAAGGTCGTTGGGATCCTTGTTTCATCTGGAGGGGGTTTTGGAGGGGGGGGCGATAATGCCGTTTACATGCCAAATGATCAAACCAGGGACGTGATAACTACAAATATATCCCTGAACACGTTCACTTCGATCATGGTTAAAGTAACTGACCCCAATCTGGCAAATCAGGTGAGTGCAGCTATTACTACAAAACTTATGGCATCGAGGCATGTCAATCCAAGAACCCAGGATTTTACTGTCATTGAATTTGCATCAATACAGGCGCAGATAACCAGTGTTGTCCAGACTATTTCGCTATTCCTGGCTGCGATAGCGGCAGTTTCACTCCTCGTGGGTGCGGTGGGCATAGCGAATACTATGTTCATGTCTGTCATGGAACGCACAAGGCAAATTGGGTTGCTCAAAGCTCTTGGCGCCACAGATAGTGAAGTAATGAAACTTTTCCTTATGGAATCCGGATTATTCGGATTTGTAGGAGGTGTCATCGGGATAATTATCGGAGTGTCGATTTCGGTCATAATATCCGCTGTGGGGCTAATGGCAATGGGACCAGGTGGGTCAATGAGCACGGTTGTCTCGCCTCAACTTCTTGTCTTTGCGCTTGGATTCTCGATATTCGTGGGTATAATCTCAGGCGTGGCACCGGCAAGATCGGCAGCAAAGATGAATCCTGTGGATGCGCTGAGGTTTGAACAATAAGGAAAATATGCTTGATTCATTTATTACAATCCGCAACATTAAAGTATAACAATACTAAAAGGGGGTATCGGAGAGATAATAAATGAATATGAAAGTAGTTTTATTATTTTTGTTAACTTTAATAATTCTTGCAGGAGTGCCGACATCTCTTGCGAAGTACCAGTATTTTGAAAGTCTCAGCACAGTTTATGGTACTGGTTCATGCGATACCTGCCATGTGAATGGTGACAAAGATGGACCACGCACCTCTTATGGAACATTATTTGAGAACCAGCCTGACCACGCTGCCAATCCAGATGCAGCCCTGAAAGCTATAGGGGCACCCCAAACAGCACCTCCGGAAGCAACAGCGACCCCGACACCAACCCCGGTAGTTACTACAGTAACAGCCACAGGGACACCTAAGACTCCAGGATTCGGAATTGTGGCATCCCTGGTAGGACTATGTGCATTGTTTCTCATGGCAAAAAGAAAAAAATAAATAATATAATTATAGTTGGGAAGGGATAGGATAGGAGTGATAAAAAAATAGATTTTTATCTTCTCAACTATTTATTCGTATATATGCGAACATGGTATTTATCGTTTATGACCATTCCCAAAAAGTGATAATGGATGATTCAAAATCCCAATATACTCCAATCAAAGCCAATATAATTTAACACAAGATAGAGAACCACAATTACTACGATGATCGTAACGAGATAATAAAAAATCATTCTAGGCAAAATCGCAGATGGTTTATATACTTCATCATCCGGGGATGGAGAAAATAAAGCGTCGTGAATCATTTTTAATAGTTTTATGATACTGGTTTTATTTTTATCGTCTGTCATATTTATTGGCCTATTTCCTTTGTTTCATTTTCGAGAAATCTTCGTATCCAGAATATGCCAATTGGAACTAACCAGAAATAGAACCGAAACGGTGTACCTTTAATACTCCATGTCCAAAACTGCGGCAATACTGATATTAAGAAAAGCGCGGCTGCGAAAAAGAAAGAATTTCTAAGGAGCCTGTATTTTTGTATCAACTCCGGGCTGCCAGGCGGTTTACTCATCAGGGACAGCGCACCAATTGAAAGCGCAAGCCCGAATATCATGTCCGAGAGAGATTCTATTCGCGGCTTGGGACTGGATTGTTCGATATTCTGGGACAATTTTATAAACCTCTCTATGTATTTTACGAATAGGTTAAGCTTTCTTAGATATGGGCTGTACTAACATTTAATAGTTGATAGATTATATTAAGTATAACTATGATACCTGGAAGCAAGCCGATGATTTGAAAGCTCGTAAAGAGGGAACAGTACCTCCTTATAGACCCGATCCAAATTCAGACAAACATGTACGTTGTAAACATTGTGGGGAAACCTATAGAGAAAAAGAAATAAAGTATGATCCAGTAAGTGGCAACTGGGTATGCAAACACCATCCAAAATGTGGTGGCGCCGGGTGGCTTCCATTTTAAAATACATAAGAGTTATCAATTTTGTTTAACTTTTTTCTTGCTCTTAACGCCTTTACTTGAGCGCTGCGCCGCCTGCTCTGGCTGATCCTCTTCTCATCTGTATGATCATCTCGCGGATTTGCTGCTGTTTCACTTCAAGGGTTACAGGATCCCGGTCAATGAGCCATAGAAGATGCTTTTTCAGGATATCAATAGCCTTGGCATTATCACCCAGCTCAAGAAGAGTTACAACAAGATTCCATGCTGAGCCTGAGGTATTGGGGTGCTTCTCGCCCAGTGTTCTTCGCGTTATTTCGAGCACCTGTTCCTGGATTATTTGCGCGTCTGCAAGATCGCCCTGAGAACGGAGCGTAGCTGCAAGGTTATTCATCGATTGAAGAGTATCCCGGTGCTCTTCACCCAGTGTTCTTCGCCTTATTTCCAGCACGTGTTCCTGGATTTTTCGCGCTCCGGCAAGATCGCCCTGAGAATGCAGCGTTTCTGCAAGGTTATTCATAGTGGTAAGGGTATCCGGGTGCTCCTCGCCCAGTGTTCTTCGCCTTATTTCCAGCACCTGTTCGTGGATTTTTCGCGCGCCGATAAGATCGCCCTGAGAACACAGCGTTTCTGCAAGGTTATTCATGGTGGTAAGGGTATTGTGGTGCTCTCCACCCAGTGTTCTTCGCGTTATTTCCAGCACCTGTTCGTAGATTTTTCGCGCGCCTGCAAGAGAACCCAGCGTTTCTGCAAGGTTATTCATGGTGGTAAGGGTATCCGGGTGCTCCCCATCCAGTGTTCTTCGCCTTATTTCCAGCACCTGTTCGTGGATTTTTCGCGTGCCTACAAGATCACCCTGAGAATGCAGCGTTTCTGCAAGGTTATTCATGGTGGTAAGGGTATCCGGGTGCTCCTCGCCCTGAAGACGATTTCGAATATCGCATTCGCGGTGCAATAAAGTCTGCGCAGATTTATATGCCCCCTGAAGGTGATCGTACCTCGCCACCCAGCCCATGAGGTTTGCGATTTGTATGTCATCACCCTTGTTCACAAGCTGTCTTGCATGTGTTATTTCGAGTTTAAGCTCGCTGTGTATCCTGTAATCATTTATCACTGAAAGTTTAGCGATCAGCGCGCTGACAACTGCAGCTTGGATTTGATCTCTCCGCTCAGGCCTCGTTTCACGAAATCGCACGGTTCTGGAAATTAGAGTATGTACGGTTTTTGCAGGGGCTTCATCATCAACGCTTTCAGCAAGCGAAAAAGTCTTAGCCTGATTCATGGCGATCATGGCTTTTCGCTCTGCAGTTTCCTCATCCAGACCATCAGCCTCTGAAAACACGACAGATACAAGGGATAGAGGTATGGGAGTTGCGGAAATCATAGAGGCAAGCCGCAGAAAATCACGGCATTCAGGGCTTGTTCGATCTATACTCTTAAGAAAAGTGACAGCAATGCTTTTTTCATGTCCTGTGGGTAATGTTCCAGTCAGTTCTTTTGCGAATTCAAGCTCGTCAGCATTGGGATTTTGAAGTTTCTTCATGAAATTGCCAAAACTTTCATATTCAGGCATGGCTGCGCCTGCAACGTCCACAGCAAGCGCATGATATCCAAGATCTTTAACAATGCTGTGCGCTGCGTTTTCTTCATCTTTTCCTGATGGTTTTCTTTGCAAAGTAACAAGATCATAGGCTTCCTGGGGTTCAAGAACTCCAAGAGGATAAAAGTGACATTTGGAGGAATACTCTCTTGTCCGCGTGGTTATGAGTGTCTTTCCTGGCTGGGGCGCAAACCATCTCTCGAAGGTATCCATATCCAGACCGGATGGCAGGTCATCAACGATCCATAAGAACGGTTTACCAAAACTTGCGAGCTTATTTGAAAGATCCGCTTCAATTTCCTTCGGGCTTCGATCCTTCACAGGGATTCCTGATTCGACTGCGATATCAATTATCTGCCTTATTCGTTCTGCCTCCCTGATTTCTGCATTCCCATCGTCGGAGCCTGTCGCCCTGAGCCAGAAAATGCCCCCTGGATAAGCCGCAGCATAGCGAAGTGCGTATTCTTCAGCAAGCAGCGATTTTCCCACTCCTCCCATTCCATGCACCTGTTCCACGCAACCTTTCGATCCTGTAATGATCGGTACTTCGCAGGAATTCAGACCTGAATGTATCTTCCACATGTCCGGCAATCTTCCCACGAACCTGTTTGATCCGGCAAGTTTCCTTCCATACCAGCGCGGCTGAGTGAGAGGGTGAATTTCACCGATGACGCTCTTGATCCTTGAAATGTGATCTTTCACACTCAGTACCAATTTTTTTAGCGCGTCTGCATCCTTCGGCGCTTTCTGGAATAGCTCATCCCTTAATTCCACAGGATGAATGTGCTCTGCTTTCTCTTCAGGATTGATGACCAGCACGCGCTTTCGTGGATCATCCTCGCGCTGGGCTGCAAGAAAGCCTGCTGTCAATTCCCACTGGCATGCGCGTGAACCCCAGTAATTCCGTGAATAGTACGCCAGCAGGACTTTAGAATGTGCAAGCCCGTCAATGATGGAGCGGGTAATTCCATCAAAGTCGCTTATCTCGCTTTTATCTATCCAGACGTTCAGCCCTTCGCTTTGCAGCGCTTCAAGTATCTGCTGCACTTCTGCTGCATCCTTATGAGGATAACTGAAGAAAACATCATACTCCATACCAGCTCACACCCGGATTTTGCTTGATCATGACATGGTGGCACTCATAATAAATATATTGCTCCTATCATCAAAAGCTTAATATCCCACCCAGCATGATGCTTAAACATGAATATCACCTCCCTCAGGAGAAAGATAGAATGTCAGGTTCATACAAATTCCTCAACGCTTGTCCCTGATATTCTCAAATCTGGTTTTTCATGTGCTCGCTGCGGGTGGTGCTGCCGCCGGAATTTCGATATCAAGATAACGGATGATATTTCACGCCCATCCAATGCGATCTCAATCTTTCCAGATGATATCAGGCGCATAATAAAAAATACGGGGCGCAAGTGGGATGAAGTGGCACAGCCGGATATCTATTCATGTTTTTCAGATGATGATAAAATCCTGGTCATCGGATGGATACTGAGACGAAATGATGAGGAAACGTGTATTTTCCACAAAAATGGCGGATGCACCATATACAGTTGTCGTCCAATGATATGCAGATGTTATCCTTTTTTTATGGGTGAGGGGGGAATTGAAATTATGCATTGCAGCGGGTTGGGTAAAGTTGCAAACAATGAAAACGCTGCGGAAATTGGACTGGCGTTGAAGCGGTTTGAGATGAAGAAACTGCAAAGTTACATCCGGATAATGGAACAGATGGGAAAAAAGTTGAATATTGCCACCATGACGTCTCTTCCTGAAAAATATTCTGGGGATGTTTTTGTTTTTGATGGTGAATCGATCTCAAGGTGTAAACCATAAAGAAATTAAAATAATATGTGCTGCATTTAAACTAATGTGTGAAAAATGTGTGAGTCAAGCTTAAGGCATACAAACTCAATTCGGCAATCCTTATATTTATCTTTCGCCTTGTGGGACTCGCAGAATTCCTATGACAACTATTTGCACAGCCCCGGGTAAAATATACCTCTTTGGCGAGCATGCCGTGGTATATGGAGAACCAGCAATAGCATGCGCTGTGGATCTTCGGACCCGCGTCAAGGTAAAAAGTTCGGCCAAAATTTTTATTTCATCAGACATCGGGACAACTGGTCTTGATTTTGAGGTGCATCCATACGTTTCATCGGCCATCCAGAAAATGGGGACACCGGAAATTTCTGTTGAAATTTCCTCAGAGATTCCTGTGGGTTCAGGACTGGGCTCATCAGCCGCAGTAACCGTGGCTACACTTGCGGCTATAAATATCGAGTGCGGTCTGGGATATGAAAAGGATAGGATCGCACAAATGGCGCATGAGATCGAAAAGGAAGTGCAGGGAGCGGCAAGTCCTACTGATACATTCGTTTCCACCTTTGGCGGAGTGGTCGAAATACCATCCCGCAAAAGGCTTGACCTTCTTGAGTGCGGGATCGTAATTGGCAATACTGGTAAAGGCGCATCACCCAAAAAAACGGCAAAACTCGTAAAACAGGTAGCTGTGCTTAAAGAAGAATATCCCGATTCCATAAATACCATAATCAAGACCATCGGTTCATTCGCAAAACATGGTGAAATAATGGTCGCTCAAAAAAATTACCGGGCGCTTGGAAAACTTATGAACGTTAATCATGGGTTGCTGGATGCTCTTGGCGTTTGCACCATGGAATTATCCGCCCTTGTCTATGCAGCGCGAAATGCTGGCGCATACGGGGCAAAACTCACAGGGGCAGGCGGCGGCGGATGCATGGTGGCTCTAACAGATTCACAAGTTGAGATTGCGCAGGCTATTGAAAAGGCCGGAGGGAAGGCAATAATTACAAGATTTACGCGGGAAGGTGTGTTACAGGAATGAGCCTCATAATATTGAAGATCGGGGGAAGCGTAATTACCGAAAAAAGTTCCATATCAAGAGCGAAGGACGCTGAAATTGATCGAATATCACATGAGGTCGCTGCGTTCAGGAAAGATTCGGATTCACAGCTTATACTTGTTCACGGCGCAGGTTCTTTCGGGCATCCACAGGCTATGAAATACAGGTTAAACGATGGATTCGATGCGCAAGGTGCATACCTTACCCATGCTTCCGTAAAACTGTTGAATTCAAGAGTTGTGGAGTCATTAAATAATGCAGGCGTCCATGCCCTGCCTGTTCATCCAATGAGTGCATGCCTGCTTGAAAATGGGAAACTTATTGATTTCCAGCTCGGGCAAATACGGGTGATGCTTGAAAAAGGAATCATTCCTGTACTTCACGGGGATGTTGTTATGGACCGGATCAAAGGCGCATCAGTTCTTTCCGGAGACAGGATAATCCCGTATCTAGCCCTTTCCCTGAAAGCTTCAAAGATCGGGGCAGGAAGCGATGTTGATGGGGTTCTCGATGAAAAAGAAGCAGTCATAAGGAAGATTACACCCTTTAGTTTTATGGATTTAAAAAAAAGCATTAAGGGTTCAGGATACACAGATGTTACAGGAGGAATGCTTGGTAAAGTATCGGAACTCCTGGAACTCGCAAGCAAAGGTGTTGAGTCACGTATTTTCAATGCTTCGCGAAAAGGTGTGGTCTTGAGATTTTTATATGGAGAAGATGTCGGGACATTAATATCAGACAAATGAGTTATATATTTTGGATTTAATAAGGTACATGAATGAGCACGTCGCAAAGAAAGATCGAACATTTATTATTATGCGTTGAAAAAGACGTTGAAGCGCATAGAAGTAATGCAGGCCTTCGAGCGTCTGGTTTTGATGACATTGACCTTGTGCATAATTGTCTTCCTGAAATAAATAAGACAAACCTTTGTCTTGAGACTGAATTCCTGAGCAAGAAATTACGCGCCCCCATACTCATAGCATCAATGACAGGAGGTCATCCCGACACCAAAGCCGTGAATGCAACGCTTGCAAGCGCAGCAGAAGAGCTTGGGATAGGGATCGGCGTTGGCAGTCAGAGAGCAGCTATCGAAGACCCGAATATGGAGGATTCATTCAGGATAGTCCGGGATAAAGCGCCAAATGCCTTTATTTACGGTAATGTAGGCGCTGCCCAGCTGAATGAGTTCGGAATCGCCGGGCTTGAGCGTGCGGTTGAGATGATAGGGGCAGATGCCATGGCGATCCACCTGAATTTCCTCCAGGAAGCAATACAGCCAGAAGGAAATGTTGATGCCACGGGATGCCTTGCAGCAATAAAAAAAGTATGCGCAGAACTATCAGTTCCTGTGATCGTAAAAGAGACAGGCGCCGGTATAGCACATTCCCAGGCTCTGGCTATTTGTGAAGCTGGCGCATCTGCCATCGATGTGGGAGGTCATGGCGGAACAAGCTGGGCTGGTGTTGAAACATACCGTGCACAAAAGCGCGGCGATCTATTGTCCGAGCATGTTGGGAAAGAATTCTGGAACTGGGGAATACCCACAGCGGTAAGCATAGTAGAATCTACTATCTCAGTTCCTGTGATCGCAACCGGCGGGGTGCGTTCAGGCATAGACATGGCAAAGTCTATCGCACTTGGCGCATCACTTTGTGGAGTTGCATTGCCTCTTGTAGGTCCTGCTTTAAAAGGACAAAAGGATGTGGTTGACAGGTTGAACCTGATGATCGAAGAATTACGGGTTGCCATGTTCTTATGTGGATGCAGGACAATTGAAGAGCTTGGAAACACAGCGTTAGTTATTAACGGAAGCACCAGGGGATTCCTGGAGCAGAGGGGATTTGAGACCGGTAAATTTGCGAAAAGAATATATAAAATATAATAAGTAGATAAAAACATAAATAATACTAATAATAATTACGGAATGATTTAAATGACAGAAATAGGAATAATTGCGGTCGGCGGCTATAATGAAATGGGTCGCAACATGACCGGTGTAAGAATAGATAATGATATTATTGTGCTTGATATGGGACTTCAACTTGACAGGGTTCAGATACATGAGGACGTGGAAATTGACAAAATGCATTCCATGGACCTTATCAAAATGGGAGCAATCCCTGATGATACCATCATGAAGGATGCAGGAGGAAGCGTAAAAGCCATCGTCTGCACACATGGTCATCTTGACCATATCGGAGCGATACCAAAACTTGCCCACAGGTACAAGGCGCCAATAATTGCGACGCCGTATACGGCAGAGCTTGTAAAGCACGAAATATCAGACGAAAAGAAATTCAGGGTGAATAACGAAGTTATTCCTTTAAAGATCGGGGGGCGTTTTAATGTTACACCTGATATCCAGATCGAATTCATACGGATCCAGCACAGCATTGTGGATTCAGCTTTTGCAGCGATACATACACCTGACGGTGTGGTATTGTATGCAAGCGATTTCAAACTGGACAGGACACCAACCATCGGTGAGGCCCCGGATTTCGCAAGATTGAGGAAGCTGGGAAAAGAGGGCGTAAGGGCTATGATAACAGAGAGCACGAATTCCGGTCTCTCAGGAAAAACTCCCTCTGAAAAAATAGCAAAAGATCTTGTCCGTGATGTGCTTCTTGGCACTGAAGAAACAGAATCAGGAGTAATAGTCACCACATTTTCCTCGCATGTAGCGCGCATTAATGCGATTATCCAGGCAGCAGAAGAAATGGACAGGATCCCGGTATTGCTGGGGCGGTCAATGGAGCGTTATCTTTCAATTGCGCAGAAGATGGGCTATATTAAATTCCCTAAGAATCTTGAAATTTATGGCAACAGGAATTCTGTTGATAAATTCCTGAAACGCATATCACAGGAAGGAAAAAAGAACTACCTGCCCATAGTTACTGGACACCAGGGTGAACCGGATGCAATTCTTACAAGGATCGCAAATGGCGAAACGCAGTTCAGGATAGAGCGGGGAGATAAGGTTATTTTCTCAGCAAACACCATCCCAAGCCCCATGACTATGGCAAACAGGCATGCTCTTGAGATTAAACTGAAAATGGCAGGGGCGAGGATATATGAAAATGTCCATGTATCAGGTCATGCTTCAAGGGAAGATCACTGGGAACTTCTGCGTCTTGTAAATCCGGAACAGGTCATCCCGTCTCATGGGAACATGGTCATGCATTCCAATTATGTGGAGCTTGCTGAAGATGCCGGTTATCATTTCGGTGATACCGTACATATCATGAGGAATGGAGAGGAAATGGTTGTATGAAGTGCCACATAAGAAATCAGTCTAGGTTTGAGGTAGCAGGTTCATGATAGAAGAGATCCTCCAGAAAAAAGCAAAATTGGTGGATGAATCTATTCCTAAATTCCTCCCTATTACTCCCCCAGAGGAATTATACAGGGCAATGCGACATCTTCTTGATGGTGGGGGAAAGAGACTTCGACCTTCCGCATTATTACTTGCAGCTGAAGCTGTTGGCGGAAAACCAGAAACCGTGCTTCCTGCAGCAGTTGCAGTTGAACTCGTACATAATTTTACTTTGATCCATGATGACATCATGGATGAAGCGGACTTAAGGAGAGGACTTACTACAGTTCATAAGAAATGGGGTGTACCAAGAGCGATCATTGCTGGCGATGCTTTGTATTCAAAAGCTTTTGAGATCCTTTCATGCACAAAAAGCGATCCGCAAAGACTCGTTGAAAGTCTTGAGCTTCTCTCAAAGACCTGCACGGATATTTGTGAAGGGCAGTGGATGGATATGAATTTCGCGACCCGCAAAGATGTGACAGAGGATGAATACATGCGAATGGTCGAGAAAAAGACCGCCGTTCTTTTTGCTGCGGCACTTAAAATGGGAGCATCATTATCGGGCGCAAACCACGAGCATGCCAGAGCATTATGGGATTTCGGCCGTTTCACTGGCATTGGATTCCAGATTTACGATGATGTTATTGATCTTATCACGCCTGAAGAAATACTTGGAAAAGCGCAGGGCGGAGATATAGTTGAAGGAAAACGCACCCTTATAATTATCCATGCTCTTTCAAAAGGAATAAGTATTGACGCGCTTGGAAAGTGCAATGCCACGCGAAGCGAGATTAACGCGGCGCTTATAACTCTTAAAGAGTCGGGTTCGATAGATTATGCCATGAACAAAGCGATCGAGTTCGTGGATCAGGGAAAGGCTGCACTGTCGGTGCTTCCAGATTCCGAAGCGAAGATCACGCTTATCAGGCTTGCGGATTATATGATCGAGAGGAAGTATTAAAGAGGAATTGGAATTAATTAACCAATATCAAATAAAACAAAACAACCGCAAATTCAAATCACCGCAAAGTACGCAAAGCTTCGCAATCCCTGCGACAGCATACGAAACTGCGCTGCAATCACGACGAGGAACACGGATGACACAGATCGGACGGATTTTCACGGATATTTTATATTATCATGCATCCCTGTTCCCGACTTTGGATAATAAACCACAGAGGTCTCAGAGGACACAGAGTAGAATAGGAAAGCTCTGCGCCATCCGTGTGCTCAGTGGTGTATTAACTTTATTTGAAACCTGGTTGACGCGGATTTACACGTATCTGTGCGTATCCGCGTCATCCGTGCAATCCGTGTTCCATTGCCCTCCCCCCATTTTAATCTGTGTTCATCCGCGGTTAATATTCGCTGAAGATTTAAAACCCTCAGGTGATATTTCACCGCAAAGTACGCAAAGATCGCAAAGGTCATCCATACCTGTTGCCACATATGAAAAGGCAACAGCATCACGATTTAGAACACGGATGACGCGGATCGCGCGGATTTTCACGGATATTTACAATCCGCGTTCCATCGCAATCCTTCTACGTTTTGAGGTTTGACATCAAAATGCTAACAATAACAACTCCATCCCGCCTGCATATAACGCTTATCGACATGAACGCCAGCATCGGACGCGTTGACGGCAGCATAGGCTTAACTCTTGATGAACCTGTCATTAAGATCAGCGCCAGAAAATCTGATATTGTTGAAATAACAGGAAATTTGAAACCCCAATTGTCTCAAGATATTAAAACGGAGTTTCAAATAAGCGAGCATTCTGAGCGCATGGTTAATAGTGCAAAGGCTCTGCTTCCTGATGGAGAGGGAATCCTGATATCAATCGAAAAAGATTATCCATCACATATCGGTCTTGGTTCAGGCACACAGGCGGCGCTTGCGGCAGGAATGGCGGTAAATGAATTGTACGATCTTGGACTGAGTATATACGAAGTTGCAGTAAAAGTAGGAAGGGGTGGAACAAGTGGAATAGGCGTTGCAGCTTTTGAAAATGGGGGCTTCATACTTGACGGCGGACACAATTTCAGCAAGAAAAAAGCATTTCTTCCATCTGCGGCAAGCAGGCTTCCTCCTGCGCCTGTTATTGTTAGAAAGGATTTTCCTGATTGGGATATTGTGGTGGCAGTCCCGGAACAAAAAGGGGCTTCTAAGACAAATGAAGTGAATATATTCCAGAAAGTATGTCCTGTTCCTCTCTGCGAAGTTGAAAAGTTATCCCATGTGATACTGATGCGGCTTCTTCCTGCGCTCATGGAAGAAGATATTATCACCTTCGGGAAGAGCATCGATGCGATCCAGGAGTTGGGATTTAAGAAACGGGAGGTTGAACTCCAGCCTGTATCGAAAAAATTGATGCAGGTGTTAAGGGATAGCGGGGCGCACGGGGCTGGTATGAGTTCTTTTGGACCGACGGTGTATGCAATTGGTGAGGATGCCGAAACCCTGAAAAATACAGCAGAGGAATTCCTTGGAGGAAAGGGGCAGGTATTTATTACAAAAGCAAGGAACACCGGGGCAAGAATATCGGGCAGATGATAATCAACCACAGAGGACTCAGAGATCACAGAGTTGTAGTAATTCTCTGTGTCCTCTGCGCGCTTTGTGGTTTTTCCAATCCAGAACATAATCTAAAGTCTCAAATTCCTGACGGCAGTATTTAAATATCGGCGGCACGATAAGAAAATCGATTTAAATGAGAACAATAGACTGGAATAACAGTAAAAACAATATTGTAATGATAGACCAGACACTCCTACCCGGGGAATATAAAATCATAGAATGCAATTCGGTCGATGCATTATGTGAGGCGATCAAGACCCTTCGCGTTCGTGGAGCGCCAGCGCTTGGAGCCGCAGGAAGTTTTGGGGTAGCACTTGCTGCGTTTCGAAGTATTGCCTCCACATTAGATCGTCTGTTGGGCGATATTCAAAAAGCCTCTGACACCATAATCGCAACAAGACCAACAGCAATAAACCTATCATGGGGAGTAAAGCGAACTTTAAAAGCAATAGAAGACGCAAATAACATCAAAGAAGTCAGGTCATTCGCCCTTGAAGAGGCAAAAACAATTGCGAATGAGGATGTGGAAAAGAACATGCAGCTTGGAGAGCATGGCGCAGCCCTCCTTGAAGACGGGGATACCGTCATGACACATTGCAACGCCGGCAGGCTTGCATGCGTGGACTGGGGGACTGCCCTTGGTGTTATCCGTTCTGCACGAGCGCAGGGGAAAGACATAAAAGTAATTTCTTGCGAGACCCGCCCCCTTAACCAGGGAAGCCGTATAACCACATGGGAATTGATGGAAGATAAGATCCCTGTAACGCTTATCACCGACAGCATGTCAGGTCATGTTATGAGAAAAGGCATGGTTGACAGTGTGATCGTGGGGGCGGACAGGATAACCCAGGATGCAGTGTTTAATAAAATTGGGACTTATACGCATTCAATCATCGCAAAAGAGCACAATGTGCCGTTTTATGTTGCTGCGCCGGTGTCCACATTTGATTTTGAAAGGTTTGAAGATGAGATCGAGATAGAACTCAGGAACCCTGAAGAATTGAAGTTTTTTGGAAAGCACCAGATCGCTCCCCTTGGGGTGAATGTTTATAATCCGGCATTTGATGCCACACCCATGGAATATGTGACATCTATTATCACAGAAAATGGCGTTTTTAATCCACCGTTTCTTCTTGATGAGGTCAAGATAAGAGTTTGATTTTTTTTTGTTACCTTTAATAGCACATATAATCTAATGGGAAAAACGAAGATATCATGAACGTCCCGATAGTTTTATCATATCGGAGGTATAAGAATTAATGGGGTAATATGAACGAGGGAAAATTATCTGAGATTTACAGCAGAGTTCTCTTAGACCTGAAGAACGTAAATGGAGTAAGAGAGATAGCACTTGCAGGTCGTGATGGCTACCTTTTAGATGAAAGTCGAAATCATGGATTAGAAACCATGACTTTGATGTCATCTACCATGTTGAGAGCAGCGGAAACTTTCACCAATAAGCTTGAAAAAGTCAATCCGAATCAAGTGATCGTGGATTATAAAGGCGGAAAACTTATTACGGTTTCAGCAGGTTCAAAGGCATTGATATCTGTTATTGCAACGAATAATGCGCAGCTTGATCCAATAATCAAGGAACTTGAAAAGACAGCAGGAAAGATCAAAGAAATTCTTTGAAATGTTTTATTTTAGAGTTTGACTTGATAGGGAGATTTGGAACACCGGTTTGGACTTTTTTTAGCTAATGCCAGAAAAGGTATAATCTAAAAAAGACATCTGATAATTAAAATGGAAGAGCGAATCATAACCCCCGCCTCATTGAATGAGGAAAAAGAAGATATCACAATCCGCCCGAACAGGCTTGAAGATTTCATCGGGCAGCATGCCCTCAAAGAGTCGTTAAAAATATTCATTGAAGCATCAAAAAAACGACGCGAACCACTTGACCATATCCTTTTTTCAGGGCCTCCCGGCCTGGGAAAAACAACACTTGCCCATATAATTGCCCATGAGATGGGCGTAAATATTAAAAGCACTTCAGGCCCGATTCTTGAAAAACCCGGAGACCTTGCAGCGATCCTGACCGGTCTTAAGAAAGGGGATGTGCTATTCATAGATGAGATACACCGCCTCAATTCCGTCATCGAAGAGATCCTGTATCCTGCTATGGAGGATTACGAAATAGATGTCATGATCGGTGAAGGACCAAGCGCGCGCTCAATTAAACTCACACTTGAAAAATTCACTCTTATCGGGGCAACCACAAGGGTTGGGCTTCTTGGTTCGCCCTTCCGTGACAGGTTTGGTTTCATTTCAAGGCTAAACCTTTATTCAGTCCCGGAACTTGTGGAAGTCGTATCCCGAAGCGCCTCGATCCTTCATATACCGATAACTGAAGATGGCTCAAATGAGATCGCAAAAAGATCAAGAGGAACTCCGCGCATTGCGAACAGGATGCTTCGGCGCGTGTGGGATTTTGCTCTTGTGAGGGCGGATGGAAAGATCACGCAGGATGTTGCAGACACAGCGCTTACCATGCTGGGGATCGACAGGCTTGGGCTTGATGAACTTGACAGGAAGATCCTTGGTATAATTTCAAAAGATTTCGGAGGAGGTCCGGTGGGGGTAAAGACGATCGCAATATCAGCCGGGGAAGAGGTCAGGACTATTGAAGAAGTCTATGAACCATATCTTATCCAGATAGGATTCATCAAACGAACGCCGCAGGGCAGGGAGACAACAGAGGCGGCGAGGGGGCATTTGAAAAACGGCGGATAATTTTAGGATTATATGTATTTTGTTTCTAGATTATGTTTTGCTATAGATAATATCATTAAAATCCACTCTACGTCATCAGGATACAAAACCGTATACAAGGAAGCTTTTGAATTTACCATCAAATTTATCGATTTATTTCCTTTATTTTCAAGTACGGATAATCCTATGCTTATTTTTCTTAATTTATCCAGTTCTATATTTTTATCCCACAAAATTAAACGATCTTCATTCTCCTTAGTTGATTTTTCCTTTTTATAAATTTCTAATGACTCCTTTAGAGCATTTTCGAACAAGTGTAATGAATTATCATCCATTATTGCAAACGAGAATATATCAGGTTTAGAGATGGTTCCTAACCCTATTCCAATTGACGGTTGATAATAAATATTACTTGGAGAATGAATCCAGATTTTAAGATTGTACTTATTTATAGGAAGACTCCACTTATCCACCAAGTCGCGTATCTTGGGTTTGGGATAAATATTTATTTGCCCATTTTCCATCTTCGCTGTATATTCATAAGTTTTAAAATCATTGATTTTGAGGGTTGCCTTGGTTTTTTCATTGTTAAGACTGAAAGAAAGATGGTTCTTTTCAGAAAAAACATCTATGCTATTTTCGACTTTTTCAATTTTTACGGTTTCCTTTTTCACACCAAAATTTTGCAGGAATTTTAAGAATCGACTATTATCTTTTTTCGTTGTTTCATCCCAACTAAACAGATACTTTACACGTCTTTCCTTTATGGGGGGGGAGGGATTTTCCTGTGTTATTTCTGTATTCATATTTTGCATGATAGAATAAATCGTTAGTAGATATTGTTTTTTAGCGAAGATTTAGTGAACTTCAACTTTTTTCCAAGTAGTCGCCTATTGATTTCAACATTCTTGAATTTATGCTTACACATTCTTTATGGTGCACCTCTAAATAACCATCCTTTATCATTTCATCGATAGCTTTTTGGACAACGTCCCCGCCAATTTTTTTGACTTGAATATCTTGCCTATTTATATACCTCATACCAATTATAGTTTTATTAAGGAAGCGTCTGAGGAGAGTGTCCTTGACAATGTCGATTTGTTTTTTATTCATACGTCTCCTATAGGGATACCCCTTATATAAACCTATTGCATACTTAAAATACTTAAACTTTAATTAACTTATACTTTATACTTATACTAACAACTAATACATATACTTAACTAAACCAACAATGCAAAGTCCGGTGTTTTTCGCATTTAATAGATTATAGTTTTAAAACTAGAAAAACGTATCCAAAATAATAAGTATGTATATATTCTGTGAATAGATATCTACCATAAAGTATATAGTATTATATTACATTATATCATAATAAGGAAAAAATATGTCTTTAGAAAAACTATTTACAGGCTCTGCAACTGCCAAGATACTTGATGTTCTCTGGGAATATCAAAATATAGACTTAACACTTACCGATATCTCAGATGAGGCAGGAATACATTATACAACCCTTATGAAAACATTGCCAGAACTGGAAAAACATGGCCTAGTTACAATGACACGGCAAGTTGGAAATGCTAAACTATATCAAATAAACAGAGACGATATTGTAGTCAAAAGGCTTGTCAAATTCTTAAACTCGCTTAATATCCGCTTTGCAGAACAGGAAATTGTTCAGCAGAAATTGCAGCATGAAGCAGAACAGGAAATTACTCAACCGAAATTACAGCATGAAAAACATAAAGAAGAGCCCATCTGTGCTTGAAATGGTCAGACTAGACCAAATGTTTTTTAAGTAGTTTATTTGGAAGCGTTTATGACATTTACCTCCTGCATTGCTTTGCAATGAAGGCATTCTGGAGAAAAAAGAAATAACCTGATAGCATAGCCTATTCCCCTACCAAATCAAATAGCAACTTCATCGCTTCCTTCTCCCTAAAACCGCCGCATTTCTGGACAATAGTATTATAATATTCAATGCGATCAAGATATTTTTTATCCTTCAAGACAACATATCGCGTTGCCTCAACCGTCGCTTCTATTATTGCATTGAAACCACGATTTATCGGCTGGATCTGCCGATGCTTGATTTGTGCCTCTACAGGCGAAAGCTCAACGACTGAAATAGTTTCACCTTTCCTGATCTTGCAATCAAAAATAATCCATCCCGGTGCATCCTTAAGAACCGGAAAACCTCCAATGAGATCAAAGTTATCCGGTTGGATATCCGAAAGCGCCGACTGAACAAATAAAACCGGGTCATCAACGATATTTGCAGCAGCCGCTTTTTTTCCTAATATGTTATCCAGCGTCTTTGAGTTGTATATTCGTGCAAAAAACTTTCCATCCTTCATGTGTAAACCAATAGGCGCTGCATTTGGAATGCCGTCGGCGGAGATGGTAGTAAAGATCACTTCGGATATTCCTTCATGTATCCCGAATTCTTCTATATCTATCAGAATCTCATCCCCTCAAAAAGTGAAACAAACAGCCCCGCGATGATAATATCAGCGGTTGAACCGGGATTTACTCCCTCTTTCAATAGTTCCTCGTCAAACTGGCAAATGCCATTCATTATTTGTGTCATATCGCCTTTTTGCAGAATGCTTGTTGTGCGCATTGAAACTTCTTCTGCTTTCTTTATATCGAATTTTGTACGGATAAATGTGTCTTTGTTCCTTGACAAAAGTTCCATAAAAGTAAGAACGACAGCGTCATTTATGCCATATTTCCTGATTTTCTCCTGGATCAGGGTAGAGCATTCAAATGTCTTCTCAAAACCATTTACCCATTCTTCTGCTATCATATCATAACTTGCGGATATGTCCATCATGTCAAAAAGCGTCAATCCATGTGCCTTTATTTTTTCAATGGAATCCGTATCTGCAAGGTCAAGGTCATCAACAGGTTTAACTTTCACTCCTGCCCTGGCAAAAGCCCTGTAAAATTCAACTGCGTCATCCACTGTCGTCTCCCTTACGATCATGGAAACCTCTTCTTCCAGGCACTTTTTATTCTCGCATCGTCCTCCTGCCATAACAAGCGGGATGAGCAGGATGAATGCCCCGAAATGCGTATTGCCGCCGCTTTGCCATTTGCTGCTTTCCAGGACTGAGTCGTATATGAGCTTCCCGATCCCTGCTTTTGAGATCGCCGCCTTCTCCAGTATCGGATACACACCGACGGCGCTTGCCAGGAAATGCTCAAATCGCGTATCTGCGTAATTGTGGTCGCGGTCGATATTGCCGGGTTTGGGCGTTGCGGAGACTTCAAGGATCATGGCAAGTTGCGCGCACCGGGCGATGTGGGACGGATCAATTTGAGTCATGATTACCAAACGATTCAAACAATCTTTGCGTCCTTGCTCTTTTCGGTGAAAAAAATCATACACCGCAAAGGACGCAAAGAGCGCAAAGTGTTCGGGATAGATGTATTATGTTCTTGACTATATATAAAGCGATTATCCATTTATAAAATTGGTGCGAATGTTATTTATATAAACGTAACGATAACAGTGTACAATGCATACGCTTATCATATGTATTGACAGGGACAACGATCTCGGGGAGAAGGCAAAAGTCGCCAGTCCGATAATCGGGCGCGCCGCGAACATTGATGCTGCTGTGCGACTTGCAGCCGCTGACCCCGAAGATTCAGATATCAATACTATCTTTGGTGGAATAAATGTCTATGATGAGCTCATAGCAAAAAAAGAAGATGTAGAAATAGTTTCAATAGCGGGAGACAAGAAAGTCGGAATATATGCTGACAAGTTGATAGCGCAACAGCTTGATATGATCATCGCGCAGTTAAAACCGCACAATGCAATACTTGTTTCCGACGGGGCGGAAGATGAATCCGTACTTCCGATCATCCAGTCGAGGTTAAAAGTCGATGGCGTTCATCGAATAATCGTAAAGCAGCATGAGAACCTTGAAAGCACATATTATATAATCAAAAACGCTTTTAACGATCCCAAGATATCACACACGTTTTTCGTACCTATCGGGCTTGTTTCACTCATTTACGCGATCTCATTATATTTTAACCGCCCTGAGGTCGCAGTTATGGCAATATCCGCAGCAATAGGACTTTACATGCTCTATCGTGGAACAGGGCTTGATGATGCCGTCAGTGGTTTCATAGCCTCGATGACAAGATCTTTATACGGTGGTAAAATCACTTTTGTGATGTATCTTGCAGCTATAATACTGTCCCTGATAGGAACAGTAAAGGGCGGCATTGCTCTGTGGGATTATTATAACGAACCCATACTTATGGGTTATCTTGTCCTGTTTATGGGATTTATCAATGCCTCCATAGGCTGGTATGTTCTTGCAGGGGTTATGGTAAATATCGGAAAGATATTTGACCTTCAACTTGCCAAGGAAAAGATCGGAAGGCACTGGTCGCATCCGTTCTTTGTCCTTGCAACAGGGATTTTCTTATGGTCGGGAAGCACATATCTCCTTGTGATCAGGGAAGCGATGGAAAGTTATCCTCTAATCAATAACGGCTACCAGTTCGTGTTCGCAAGCATGGCTATTGCAGTATTGATAGCGGTTGCAGGAGCATGGATATCAGCAAAGACAGTTAAACAAAAAAACACAAGGCGGTGAATCAGTCATTCCGGTGTCTTTCCATAGCCTCATCAAGTGTCAATTCCCCTTTTGCAACTTTTCTGGCAAGCAGCCGCGGGATAGTAGAGCGCCCGTTGGAGTATTCCCGGCTTGATTCCTGGATGACCCTCACCTCTCCGTTCGAAGGCTCTATGAACTGTTTACCAACGATCTTTCCGGGAATAAGTGCAATATTTATTGCTGCGTCCGTTTTATAAGTGGGCAGACATCACCAACGGATACATGATGAACAGATATTGTCTTGTTATTCCCAAGCACCGCAATGCCAGGATATTTTCCCGGATCTATTCCTATTATTATCTGGTTAAAATCCTCACCAAATAATATGGAGAGCGCTTTATCAAGGGTCGCCTGGGGCCTGTTGTCAAAAATGAGTGTCCTGTCATGACCGAAATCTATTATTTCAGATTCCTTTTCCGTGGTAATAATTACACCGACATGTGGAGGTATGCGTTCTTCTGGATTCAATACGAGGATGTTCAATTGGCGCTCACGTGCTTCCTCGATAATGGAATGATATACCGGAAAATCATCGGTGACAAGGGCTATTGTTTTATACCTTTAAATCCCCCCAAGATTTTTTTTATTTTTTCACAATAAATAGTATTCATCCTTCATCCTCTTCATCTCCCGTCTTAAAGCCCCGTCCCGGAATGAACCTCCCGCGCCCCCTCTTTCCGATAATTTCCCCATCTTCGAAAACCACTTCTCCCCGCGAAATGGTTATTCTGGGGAATATGCTCTTCATACCGTTAAAGGGTGTCCAGCCAGCTTTGCTATGCATTTTCTCCCTGCGGATCTCTTTAGTATCTCCAACGATTATAAAATCGGCATCATATCCGGTAACAAGAGCCCCTTTCCTGAGATCAAAGATCCTGGCAGGGTTCTGGCTTGTGACCTCTATCAACTTTTTCAGCGTTAGAAGATTTCGCTTGACTGCCATCAGCATGAGAGGAAAGAGGGTTTCAACCCCCGGAACGCCTGCAGGCGCAGTCCAGATATCGGTCTGTTTCTCGGATTCAAGATGCGGGGCGTGGTCAGATGCCACAATGTCTATAGTCCCGTCATTTAATCCTGCCCAAAGGCTCTGGTGGGACGCAGAATCACGAAGTGGCGGATTCATTTTTCCAAGCGTTCCAAGCCGCCTGTAATCCCGTGTGGTAAGAAAAAGATGATGTGGCGTGACCTCGCAGGTGATCTTATTATTTGCAGCTTTTGCTTTTCGTATGACTTCAAGGCTTTCATGGGCGCTGATGTGACAGAAATGCAGTTTTGTGTCCCCGGCAAGTTTGATGGCTTTTTCAACTGCGATCATTTCGGATAAATTCGGGCGCGACTTTGAATATGATTCAGGCGCAAGATTTCCTTTTAACAGGTGAACGAATTTCTTTCTTACTTCCTCATCCTCGGCATGGATACATGCCACAGCATCCAGATCCCCTATGACCGCAAGTGCCTCTTTAAGTGTCCTGTCGCTAACATTTAGCCCCCCTGTAGATTCAGCCATGAATATTTCGCCAAATGACGTTGCGCCTGACTCCCACAATTCTTTCAAATGATCCAGGTTTGCTGTCACTCCGGCATTGATTCCATAGTCGATCAGGGATTTTTTTGCCTCTTTTAGCTTTGCCTTAAAAGTTGATCGATCAATAGTAGGCGGTATCGTGTTAGGATGATCTATGACAGTAGTGACTCCACCGGCTGCCGCTGCGCATGAACCCGTGTACCAGTCCTCTTTCTTTGTCATTCCGGGATCGCGAAAATGCACATGGACGTCAATAACACCCGGAAGGACAAGAGCGCCTTTAGCATCGATGACATCGTTAACATTCTGCCTATCCACGATTTTTCCAATCTTTGATATCTTTCCATCATCTACGGCTATTTCCGCAGGCTGGATGGTGTTATTTAAGAAAAGCAGGGCGTTCTTGATAACAAGGTCGGGCATGTAGATATTACTTATCTGCTTTTGGGTATTTATATTAGACCGTAAAAAAGGATTAATACCAGAAAGGATTGATTAAGAAAGGAGTGATAAATATGAAAATAAACACAACCCTCGTTCTTTTCTTAGTAATGGCCTTATTGACAGCAGGCATGGCAGTAGAACGAAGCAAATTAACACTAATCCCGCTTATCATTGCGATCATAGCAGGGATTACTTTAATTGCAAGAGAAAACAAAGAGACAAACATGAAAAAAAAAGGGACAATTATTATTGATGAAAAAGGATTAGGAAATATTGGTGGAATTGTTATACTTGTGGTCTTCATACTTTTTATTATTGTAATCGCATCCCTTCTTGGAAGTTACCGTATTGAAACAGGAACCGGGGCAATAATTACTGAAGTAAATGGTAATAAGGTTCCGATGACACAAGTCGGATGGCATACAAGAACTCCATTACTTACTGATGTTGTAAAATATAGTGTTGTAAATAATAACATATATTTTCCTGCTGATTATTTAGAACTTGAATCCCAGTTTAAAGGGGATGCTCAGGCAGGAGCTATCGGATCTGATATTAAAACGACAGACGATAAGGTAGTTGATACTGGCGCTGTGATGTCTTTTGAGATCGTGGATCTGATTCAATTCGGAGTTAAGAATACAAATCCGCAGGAGCAGTTACAGAAAGCTTATGATAGTGCGGTCTTTAATTATCTTCAATCCCAGTCCTCAGAGAAAATAACAACACAAATTACGGCCATTAATTCTGAATTATATCAGAAATTAAAAGAATCGAAAATAGAAGAGCAATTCGGGATCAAAGTAAACTCCGTATCCTTACTCAGACCTACATTCACCAAGATAGCATTGGATGCTCTTGCGGAAAAACAGGCAATACAGGCTAAATCCGAAGGTGAATTGAACGCGGCAAAGAACCGGGCGGCAGCAATAGAAACGATCGCACAGGCACAAAAGAACCAGGCGGATATATTAAAGAATGTGCCCCAGGAACAACTCGATTTCAATGCTAAACTGGCATTATATGACACGCTAAAAGGAAGCCAGAACGTCATCTGGGTCATCCCATCGGGACAACCTGTGGTTATATCAAAATAGTAAAAATTAATATTAGACTGTCGGAAAACTTTTGGCACTTTCCGACAATCTCACTAAATCTAAAAATATATATGTAGCCAGTCCTATCTTGAACAAATTAGACGATTAATAATGCGAAATGGGATGTAACCATGACAAAAAAGATCAAACTCTCTGAACTTGGAAGCCTGTTTGGGGGCGACATTCAAGCCCTTGAAGGAGTAAAAATAGAAGGCGATGTTGAAATAGACCTTGGGTCGATGGGAATGAATCCCCAGATGGCATACGCTTTAGGGCATGAGACCGCCCAGATGGCGATGCACCTGATGAATATTTCAAGAATCCTTGGTTACCCCGTTGACCAGGTGTTTGGAGGGCAGCAGCAGGTAGCAGCGGCTGCACCAAAGAGACTTAGCAAGCTTATCGAATCAAAATTCAGCGTTGGAAAAAATGAGGAATGGAAGACCCCGATCCAGGAAGTTATTCTTGGGGCAACGTCATCGGATGGCGGAACCAGGAAGAGTACTATAACGCTTGGCGGTGAAAATGCCCTTCCGTATTATTTTGACAGCCCGATGCCGCATCGCAATCACATTACAATGGACGTTTTTGATATGCCCATAAACATGGCAAAAGCGGTGAAAGGCAATTACGAAGACGTTATCAACAGCCCCGCAGAATGGGCAAAAAAAGTCGTCCGGGATTTTGGGGCAGATATGGTCACAATACATCTTATAAGCACAGACCCGAACATCAAGGATACTTCCCCTGCCCAGGCTGCAAAAACCGTAGAAGAAGTTCTGCAGGCAGTAGATGTACCAATTGTGATCGGTGGTTCGGGAAATCCTGAAAAAGACCCCGCAGTTCTTGAAAAATGCGCAGAAGTCGCAGAAGGCGAACGATGCATTCTTGCATCAGCAAGTTTGAACCTTGATTATGCGAGGATCGCGGAGGCAGCGAAGAAATACAATCATGTTGTACTCTCATGGACACAGCTTGAGATAAACGCACAAAAAGAACTTAACCGCAAACTGATGAAACAATGCGGTGTCAAGCGTGAAAATATATTAATGGATCCTACGACCGCTGCTCTTGGTTATGGGCTTGATTATGCTTATACAAATATGGAAAGGATAAGGCTTGCTGGTCTATCAGGGGACACAGAACTTAATTTCCCGATGTCAAGCGGTACCACCAATGCATGGGGAGCGCGTGAAGCATGGATGACATCATCGCCCCTGAAGGAAGATTCAGACTGGGGGCCTCGTGAATACAGGGGGCCGATATGGGAAATAATCACTGGCTTGACATTATCGTTGGCAGGGAACGACCTTTTCATGATGATGCATCCTACCGCAGTCCAGGTGCTAAAGGAAATTACCCAGACTTTATACGGTTCCAAAGAAACAGATCCTGTCAATATCGATAATTGGATAACGGCGGTGGTATAATGAAACTAAATAGTCCTCTTCAGGTCTATAAGTACCTGCCACAGACAAACTGTGCAGAATGCGGCGAGACAACATGCATGGCTTTTGCAGCACATCTCATCGACAGGTCAAAGAAGCTTGACAATTGCCCACCGATATTGAAAGAAGCGTTTAAGAAAAAATATATTGAACTAATAACGCTTCTTGCACCGGAGATTCGTGAGATCACAATAGGAGTTGGAGAGCGCGCTAAAAAGATTGGGGGAGATGACGTCATTTATCGTCATCAATTGACCTTCTTTGATCCTACTGCATTTGCATATGATGTATGGGACACAATGCCGGAAAAAGAACTCGTTGAGCGGGTAAATAAGATCACAAATTTCAAGAAATTTTATATAGGAAAGTTCCTGAGAGTTGACATGATCGCGGTGAGATGCGTTTCCGGTGATGCAGCCAAATTTGCTGCGGCAGTGAAAAAGGTAAATGAGACCACAACACTTCCACTTATCCTGTGTTCTTTTGATCCGGCAATCCTTAAAAGTGGGCTTGAAGTAGTCAAGGACAAAAATCCGCTTTTATATGCTGCAAATGAGAAAAACTGGGGCGAAGTTGCAGAACTTGCCCTTACGTATAAAGTACCGGTTGTATTATTCTCACCTGACCTTGATAAACTCAAATCCCTTGCATTAACATTCGGGGAAATGGGAATAAAAAACCTCGTTCTTGACCCGGGCACATACCCGCAGGGCAAGCAACTGAAAGAGACATTTGAGAGATTCATAAAGCTTCGCCGCTCCGGAATAAAAGAAGCACAGAAGGATATGGCTTATCCTGTGATGGCAGTCCCGCTAAATGCATGGCTTGTTTATAAAGACACTGCGGCGGCATCATACTGGGAAACGGTGCTTGCTTCTGTTTTCACCGTGAGGTACGGTGACATCATGATACTTCACAGCCTTGAGCCATACGCCATGCTGCCTGAGGTGCATATCAGGGAAACGATATATACCGACCCCAGGACACCTGCGAAAGTTGCGCCGGGTGTAAACCAGGTCGGTTCGCCGACAAAGGATTCACCGGTAATAGTTACAACGAATTTCGCTCTTACATATTATACTGTGGAGAGCGATCTTTCTTCAAACAAGATAAATTGTTATCTTGCAGCGGTTGATACTGATGGGATAGGAGTTGAAGCGGCTGTTGCTGGAGGACAGCTAACGGCAGCCAAGATAAAAGATGCTTTCCAGAAAGCCAATTTCGAGTTCAAGGAAAAGACCTCTCACAATACCCTGATCCTTCCAGGACTTGCTGCACGCTTGCAGGGAGATGTGGAGGATGTCACAGGACTTCGGGTGTTGATCGGCCCTCCGGACTCAGGGAGAATTCCTGGCTGGATGGATAAAAACTGGCCTCCAAAACCGAAATAAAAAAAAGGTTCACATCTTTTTAATTAAAAGGTTCACACCTTTTCTTTCTTTTTACACACCTTTTAATCAATCAAATCTATATACTTTAAGAGTGTAATCAGAGAAGAGAGCCCTAAAGTGGTTCGAAAGAGGCAATTAATATGGTTAACGAAAAGTTAGCGGAGCTTGTAAAGACTTCAAAGCCGTCAGTGGCCGTAGTCGGGCTAGGTGGCGCAGGATGCAATATTACGACGTGGATAGCAGAAAAAGGAATGGCGGGCGGAAAGATCATCGCAGCTAATACTGATGTAAATCACTTAAGTACAATGAGTAAAGCAGATAAACTGATTTTACTTGGTGAGAAATTATGTAAGGGTCATGGATGCGGAGGATACCCTGAGATGGGTGCCCAGGCAACCAAAGAAAACCTTACAGAACTCAGGGCTGAACTTGAGGGAACTAACCTTGTTTTCCTCGTAGCTGGATTGGGCGGAGGAACCGGTACAGGAGCAATACCTGTTGTTGGTGAATTAACAAGAGAACTCGGCTGCCTCACAATTGCATGCACAACGATCCCATTCAAGATCGAACAGTTCAGGAGAGAAAAAGCAAGAGAAGCCATAAAGGCGCTCTCTGCAAGCGTAGATTCAACAATTGTCATTGATAACTCAAAATTAAGAGAAGTTGCAGGAAACCTCCCATTAAAAGAGGCACTTGCAGTTGCAAACGCACTTGTTGGAGCATTCGTCAAGAACATAACCGAGACGATCACACAGCCAAGCTTAATTAACCTTGACTACGCAGATCTTCGCGCAGTAATGGAACGCGGCGGAATTTCCGCAATCGGCATTGGTGAAGGCGATGGAGAAGACAGGGTCGCAAAGGCTGTTTCACAGGCACTTGCAGTACCACTTCTTGATATCTCAGACATGTCAGCAACCTATGGCGTACTAATCCACATCGTTGGAGGCGAAGACCTCACACTCGAAGAGGTAGCAGTCACTGGCGAATTGATCATGGACAAGGTCCCAAATACCAAGAGAGTAATCTGGGGCGCAAAAGTCGATGACCAGCTCACTGGCAGAGTACGTGTAATGGCAGTCTTGACCGGTGTCAAGAGCCCATTCATGGACGGAGAGTAAAGTTTGAAGTGATGTGAATTTTCACATCACATAATTTCTTTTTTTATCAATAATTATTTTGCTGACATTCACATATTAATACGTGGATGAGTTCTATCTCGATTGAGGAAAGTAACGAAAAAAAGCTCACAGTGGATGAGTATGTTCGCTATTTACGGATAAAAGGCCAGATCCAGAAGGTACTTGATGATGCGAATATTAAAGAAACGCTGCTCGATGCTGAAGAATCGGTCAATGGTCTCACGATTGATATGACGATCAGGTACTCTGTCGAAAAGAAAACCATAAAATAAGGTTCTGTCAAGTCTGAGTCGGATGGGAGAGGCTGTCAAAAATTGTCGGATAAAACGGAGATTTTGTGATGGTTTATAAATACAAAGGAATGTATAACATGTCTGAAGAATATTGAGGGCGGTATGGCATTTGAGTTATTGACATGGTTTATATCTAAAATAACGTGGTTAATCCTACGGGTGCTAAGTATGTCAGGAATTGATTGGGCTACAGAAAAATTTAGGCGCAGATTTAAAGGAGAAATTCAAATACCGAATGAAGGGAATATTAGTTTTATAACTGAAACGCCATTTCCCTATGCCCAATTATATTTTAAAGTGCAGAACAATTCAGATATTAATCTGGCTATTAAGAGTATGGTTGCAGGTGTTTACTGGGGTGGTATGCTAATCGATAAGATATCATGGCAAGAAAGTACTTACGAAAAAACGGTTTCTTGCCACAATATTCCTAACAATCTGCCAGCAAGAAGAGAGAACAACTTAACTATTTATTACCCTCTCCCATTAAATGTTGATTTCGGAAAATTCGGTTTGAGTTTGCAAGGTATGATAAGGTTTGATTTTGGGTTATCTACGTTAGACAAAGAGTTATTAGTCAATTTCAACCTTCCTGAAACAAACTGGAAGGAAGCCATAGACAAGTGGAGGAAGTTCAAAAATAAAGATTCTTCATTAACACTTATGTCAACTTGAAATCATCCGACGATTTTTGACAGGTATTCCTATCAGCCGTAGACTTGACAGAAACGCTTAAGAACAATGTATAAATAGTATAAATTGCAAACTAAGTAAATAATGTATACAATAGTGAGGTGTAAAATATGTCTAAAATGATAAGAATCTCAGATGATGTATATGAAGAATTGAGCAAAAAGGGCACTGTAAAGAACTCGTATGATGATGTTCTTAGGGGATTGCTTAACATGCAGCAAAAACCTGAATCCATTGTTGATAACTACAGACGTAAATTTGAAATGCATTATTCTACAAACGAGGTGGATGAAATTTTTGATACCATGCGGGCGATACACATGGGAGTTAAGAACGAGTCTGACCTTGACGATTCCCAGATAAAGTCTATTAATGCACTTGTTCAATATAATCTTGTTAAAAGATTTAAGGACAAGGGATACTATCATCTATGGATTAGTGAAGAAGGCACAAAATTGGCAAGTCAACTTGTTGTGCAGTATATCGATGATAATATCGATACCTTAAATAAAATATTAACAAAATATTCGAATAAGATAATTGGCTGTGCACTATACGCGTTACTTGCAGATTCACGTGGCTATATGCCAACAATGCCAACACTGTACAAACCAATTGGATTTAATTCTCGTGATGAACCTTTTGTGAATGAGAAGATTATAGATAATATGAATGCTTTCTTCCAAGAGTTGGTTAATGCAAAATTTGCAATCAAATCAATTTCGAGATATAGTTCTGGTGAACCAAACATGTTTGGAGACGTGATTCATACATGTGAAGAAGTCATGATCAAAATCGATGAAATTGCTAATAAACCGGTTAAATCAATAGGTAAAGCAATAGTCACATACAGAGTTTTAAGAACGATTGAACAGTTCTATAAGGAAAATCAAAATAGAATGCCTAGAACTCAATTAAATAATTTAATGGGTCGTCATAATTCATCAATCGATGGGATAAAACGATACCTTGAACTCGCAAATAAGTATGGGTATACGTCGAAACTCAATGATGACGACCCAATAATTTTAGTGTTAGACATGAATAAGTTGATAAATGAAACATTCACACAGATTAGCATGTTTATTCTCGATGAATCTTATAGAACTGATTTAATACTTGACAATTTGTACGGAATGAAAATTTTGGCAAATATCGACAAATTTGGGCGCAGTTAAAGCGCATTATTTCTTTAATAAGAGGTGAACGAAATGAATGAAAAAGAGGGAAGATATTGTAGTTCATGTGGAAAAGAACTCGCAGAAGGAATGAATTTCTGTCCATCCTGTGGAAAAGCAGTTGCGTCAAAAAATGAGAACGGCAAGCTGGAAGACGAGGGGAAGGAAAGTGAAAAGGAGGAAGTTGTACCGTTTGAACTTGTGAAGTTTCAGTATGAGAAGATTAACTCTACTGACGCAAAGCAGTTCTTTGGAGACTACAGAAAGTACCTGAAGGATATTCTTACGCAAGGTGCAGAAACATGGCTTAAATCGCACCGCAGGGCATACACGTTTCCCATAACATCACACAATTTAGATTCACTATCCACTGCGCTACGTAATGCTGTTACATTACCCCGCCCCATAAACGAGAAGGAATTGGCAGAACTTAGAGCGCATGGTGTAGCTGACCCAAACATGTACAAACTAGCCGACAAACTTGAAAAGCTGAACAGAGTGCCTACATTTAGAGAGATGGCTGGAGCAGAATTTATAGATGAGAAAGCACGACAGATAATCATTGGCGGACTGGTATTTGCATCAGAGCAATATAATTGGCAGATGAGATATGACTATCAGAAAGATGTCATAAAAAGAAAAGACCTCCCCGACCTCGACACGTTTAAAAAAGACTTACTAAACCTACTCACCAGCGGAACGATGTTTTCATTCGACTGATGGCCGCACGAAGTGCGGTCGTAAGGTCACTTCTCAAATAAGAAGGTGAACAAAATGAATGAATACGAATTACAAACCAGTAAAAATCATTTATGTGGTACTTGCGGAGAAATACTAAAAGAAAAAAATGGAGAATTAGTCTGCGAAACATGTGAACACTTCTTTGGAACATCTGGGGTGATTGATGAATGTTATAATTGCAATAATAAATTTGCCCATTTTCCAGCCATCGATGAGACAGTTTTCATCACACTACCATCTGGCGCTCCGGTTTTATCGAAGGAAAATAGAAAAACATGGAGAACTAGATGTCCTGCATGTCGAAAAACTCTTGGATCCTTTTATTGTTATATTGGTAATGAAGGTACATATGAAGAAACCACTAAAGAAATAATAAGAGTTCTGATAAAATCCGCGTCGGCAACTATTAGAGATTTGGAATTTAGAGGAATCCCCAAAGAATTTATAGAATATTGTATTGGCAAAATAAAGCCTATAATCCCACAGCCATCGGTTAAGAGTATGGCAGAAGAGCAAGCGGAAAAGGACAGATTAGCAGACATTGAGGAAGAACGCAGAGAAAGCGAATTAGCAAATGAAACAATTTACAGAATAACTATAAACAAACTGTTTAAGGAGTTACTCGAACGTTATGACGAACTTTATGATCATCCATTAACCTTAGACGAAGCCCGTGATATCATAGATTTTTTCAAGAAAAAATGCGATCCACTTCTCAAATATTATAATACACAGAATATAGAAGCAATGACGAATTTAATAAATAAAGCAGAGCAACAATTACAAGATCATATTATCTTCAGCAAACAATTCCCAGACTACATACCAATTTTCAAAAAAAAACGCACACCAGAATATTACAGTAAAGTTATTACAAATTTTCTGGATGACCAACTCAAACAATATGATCATCCACTGAACTTAGACGAAGCCCGTTATATCATCAAGGTATTCCCGAAAGAATACATTCCACTTCTTAAAGATTTAGACATACAGAATGAAGAAGACACACAAGAAGCAGAATATTACAGTGAAGCAATTACGAATTTAATAGAAAAAGCAAAGCAAAAGATACTTAAATCACGTAAATTTTATACATTAACAGCAGATTTAAGCCTAACAGAAGTTGAATTTCCCAAGAAACCATAAATGCTTTAACTTTAACTGATTCAACACCAACCCCATGTTTGGACTGCACCCAAAATCTGTACAAACAGTTAAGAAACATTCTTCATAAATTTATACATATTGGTGAAAATTCTCAGAAACCCAACATTACAATTCAAATTCCAGTCTTAAATCTCAATATCGCAGCTATCCCGCCAAATGCGTTCAAAAGCTGGTTTCCTTCCTCAAAATCACTCGAAATAAAAGCGACGTTCGTTCCCATCTGGTCTGCGATGCTTGAAAGCTCCTCTACGATATCCGTTGAATCTACGACCCTGAGGCTTGACCCGCATTTTGTGCAGTTCCCTGGCTGGTATTCATCGTCGCCAGGTTTTTTCGTCATGGTTTTCTTTTCCTCAAAACTGCAATTTTGGCATTTGATCGTAATGCGCACTTTTCGAAGCTCATCCGAAAGCAATAGCAGTTCGACAGAACCCATCTGGAGGTTTTTCCTGACCTGTTCTTCACCATATGAAGCACGACCGGTGTCGTTCACCAGGTCTCGCAGGAACATCTCCATGTGTTTTTTCTCCTTTACAACATCAACGTCTGAAAGCACGTCTCCAAGTTGATCGAAAAGTTCGGTCAAACCCGACTCATCAGTGTTTGCCACATCAAAAAGACCCAGTATCTTTTTCTGTATCTCATGATGAAGAAATTCTCCTGCTTCGAACTCTTCTTTAGTAGGTGATGGCCCGCCTATGAAAACACCCTGGAAATCCTTATGATCAATTGCAATATAGACCGCGCTTGCAGCAACTGCTATTCGGGTGTAGAAATCATTAATGGCAATGAGACGGAGCTGCTGGAACCTGTGTGAACTCTGCCCTCCTTTTCTCTGCTTGCCCGGGACATTGGAAGTAAGATGCGCCATCTCTTCAATATGTTTTCCTTTCAATAAGCCAACCGTTGCCTCACGCCTGTCAAGAACAAGGAGGCCATAGGTCTTTTGCTCGTGGAGCATTTCCTCAAGCGGTGTCAGGAGGAATGCCGAGTCGCAATGATATTTATAGGAAACTATGGGTTCGGGCGGCTCAATTATAATTGTCGTCATATCTGTCTTGTTGGCGCCGATGTCAACAGCCCCGCAAAAAATGACAACGCCGTTAACAGGAGCCTTTGGTATGAGTTTAAGTCTTGACAGAAGCGATTCAATAGCTCCCTGGACATTTTGCTTTGTGACTCTTGATTTGATGTTGGACGCCTGTCCGAATTCTTCCCTTAGCTGGCTTGTGATATCATGTATCTGCTTGTCATGAGGGATATAAAGAGAGATGAGTTCTGTGCCTCGTCCGCGCTTGTCGCGCAGCGTCTCTAGTGTCCGTTTGAATTCGTATTTTTTATGTGCGTCTGATTCGACCATTTGGTTTGGGCTCCGGGATATAAAGATATGGGCCTTCAATATCTGCTATCATAGATAAATGTTGAGTCTTTTCAAAATAAAAATTTGTGATACTTTTTATCTTCTTGTATGAAAAAACCACAAAGCGCGCAGAGGACACAGAGAATTATTACAACTCTGTGATCTCTGAGTCCTCTGTGGTTGATTATCCTTACCTGGATCAAGATTAAAAAGAATCGGAATTTGCTGAAAATTAAGGTCAATCAATATATCATCTCGCCTTTTAAAAATGCTTCAGACCTTTTATCTTTCGGATCTTTGAAAATCGCATCTTTTGTATTCACTTCTATCAATTCCCCGTTTATCAGGATGCCAACCCTGTCAGCGAGGCGCCGGACCTGCGGAATATTGTGCGTAGCAAGTAAAATTGTGGTGTTTTTCTCTTCCCTTAACCATTTTATTATATCCTCGATCTTCATCACATTAGCAGGATCAAGATTCGCGGTGGGCTCATCAAGAAGAAGTATCTCAGGATCATAAACGATCGCCCTGGCAAAAGCCATGCGCTGCGCCTCGCCTCCTGAAAGTGTAGGAGCTTTTTGGTTTTCCAGACCGCAGAGTCCGACGATGCTCAGGGCTTCACTCACCTTTTTTTCAATGATCTTTTTATCAATCCCGCGCACTTTCAGACCATACGCGACATTCTCGAACACTGATCTATTAAAAATAGCAGGGGTCTGGAAAAGCAGGGACATCCTGCGCCTGATATTGACAATTCCTGATGTTTCCATACCATTGAATTTAAGGTTCCCTTTTTTCGGGCGCTCAAAAAAATCCAGTATGCGAAGCAAAGTGGTCTTGCCGGCGCCGCTTGGTCCCACTAATGCGAAAATCTCACTTTGCAGGATTTGGAGATTAATGTCCTTTAGAACCTCTTTTTCTCCAAATGCCATATTCAGATCCTCAATCCGGATCAACTCCTCCATTTTAATCCCTCCTCTGGAAATAGTTGGCCAGCAGATTTACCGAGAGATTGAGTGAGATAAGAATTATTCCAAGAGCTATGGATGTTGAAATGTCCCCTTTGCTGGTTTCGGATGTGATCGCTGTGGTAAGAGTTCGCGTGTAGGATAGCCCTTCCCCGATCCCGCCAATGCTTCCTGAATAAGCAATGTTCCCACCCACAATAAGAATTGCGCCAACCTCGGCAAGCGCCCGTCCAAGTCCGGCAAGGATCGCAGTAATGAAGCCAAAACGAGCTTCACAAAGAGCGGCGATGAGGGCATCTTTTCGGTTTCCGCCCAGCGTATACACGGTTTCGATGAGGGATTTTGGGACTGCTTTTATTGCAGAAAGCGATATTCCTGTAATTATTGGCGTGACAAGTATATACTGTACTAATATCATGGCAAAAGGCGTGAAGATAATATCTGCAAAACCCAGAGGTCCGGCGGGAACGAGCATCACGAAGATGAACAATCCTACAAAAACAGGAGGAAGCCCCATGCCTGTGTTTATCAAAGTGATCAGGGTTTGTCTTCCCCTGAAATTAAAAAATGCAAGGGCAAATGAAAGAGGTATGGCAGTGAGAGCGGCAAGGATCGTTGCTGTTCCTGATACTTTTATGGAAACGCCTGTGATGCTGAGGATATAGGGATTTAAACTGAAAATAAGTTCAAACGCCTTTGTTATTCCCTGGATAAGAAAATCTGTGCTGCTAATTTTGAGTGTCTCCTTTATTATTGGATTTCTTTATTATTGGAATTTATCCCTGACTGGTCATATTTCATCATGAATCATCATGAATCCTTTGCATCGTTCATATTTGAATATATAGTCCTCCACTGCAACAAATATGTTATGAAAATAATTGACAGCGAACTCGTACTAACTCCATACGAACTCACGCTGCTGGGGTTCGTTTCAGTTCGCATTCGTTCGTTGTTTTTTTCGTGCCGGAAGACACAAAAAGCCCCCTTTTCCAGCACGCAAATTATTTATAGAACTACAAACACTTAGAAACATCTTCATTTTGGAGGTAATTCATTATGGCAGGACAATTAAGCGGACAGCCTATTATCATATTAGACAAAGACCAAACAAGAACTCAGGGAAAGGACGCCCTTGGATTTAATATCTCTGCGGCAAAAGCCGTCGCGGATGCAGTCAGGACAACCCTGGGTCCAAAAGGCATGGACAAGATGCTCGTTAATCCAGTAGGGGATATTGTTATCACAAATGACGGCGCCACGATCTTGCGGGAAATGGATATAAAACACCCTGCCGCAAAGATGATGGTAGAAGTCGCCCGCACCCAGGAAGATAAAGCAGGAGATGGAACCACGAGCGTGGTCGTTCTTGCAGGTGAGCTTTTGAGCAAAGCCCATGCACTTGTTGAACAGGGAGTTCATCCGACAACTATCACAAGAGGTTACAGCCTTGCTTCAGTAAAGGCTCTTGAAATCCTGGACGACCTGGCTATAGATGCCTCAGAAGAAGTGCTTGAAAATATCGCAAAGACGGCACTTGGCGGAAAAAGCGCAGATATGGCTATTGATTCACTGGTCAAGCTATGTGTTGAGACCGCAAAGTCAATAAAAGATAACGGAAAAGTGAACATCAAGGAGAATATCAATATCATCCACCAGCGCGGAAGAAGTGTAAAAGATACTAAATTTATCCACGGCCTGGTCATTGATAAGGCAAGGGCGCACAAGAATATGCCAAAGCGCGTTGAAAATGCAAGAATAGCCGTACTCGATACAGGTATCGAGGTCGAAAAGACGCAGGTAAAATCAACACTCAAGATCAAGTCTCCCGAATTGCTCGCAGAGGCAAGGCTTGAAGAAAGCAAGCTCGTTGAGGAGAGAGTGGAAGCGCTTGCAAGAAGCGGCGTGAACGTCGTATTCACCGAAAGAGGAATTGATGATCATGGGATACATTTCCTTGCAAAGAAAGGCATTCTTGCAGTCAGAAGATGTAATGAACAAGAAATAAAGAAAATAGTTAAAGCCACAGGAGCACGTGTCGTCTCAAAAGTTGACGGAGTTGGCCCTGAAGACATTGGCAAAGCAGCGATTGTCGAAGAACGTGGTGTTGGCAATTATAAGATGATCTATGTGGAAGGATGCGAAAATCCAAAAGCAGTATCCATTCTTATATACAGCGGCGCAGAACATGTAGCCGATGAAGTTGAACGCGCTCTTGATGATGCCCTGCGTGTCGTAGGCGTTGTCATAGAAGATGGAAAGATCGTGGCAGGCGGCGGTGCGCCGGAAATAGAGATGGCTACAAGGCTTCGAAAATATGCGACCACATATGGTGGAAGGGAGCAGCTTGCGATCATGGCCTTTGCGGATGCACTTGAGGAAATACCAAAAGCCATTGCTGAAAATGCCGGTCTTGATGCAATAGATATCATTGTTGACCTGAGGAACAAGCACAATAAAGGTCAGAAAACCGCAGGTTTGAATGTATTTTCCGGGAAATCCGAAGATATGCTAAAGATCGGGGTCATAGAGCCTCTCAGGGTAAAGACCCAGGAAATAAAATCAGCTACCGATGCCGCAGTTATGATATTGAGGATAAACGATATCCTTATGGCAAAGGAGACTGGAATGATGGATGTCAAGCCTGAACATACCGCAAATTTCTATGACGGTATCCAGGCACCAGATGTGGGAGAAGACTAACATTAAATAGAATAAAGTCTAATTTAATAATACCATAAGGTGAAAGTGGTATAGTGTACCATGAATTGGAAATCCAATTTTTTTAAATTTCTTAATGGAGACGTTTATTTGAAAACAAACCAGAACAATAACATTGATGAGGCCGAAGAAAAAACGGAAATGCCAGAAGTTGAAGAGCAAGAGCTTTCAACTGAGGAAAAACTCCAGAAAGAAATCGATAATCTCAATAAACAAATCCTTGACGAAAAAGACAAGTATCTTCGCCTGAACGCTGAATTCGACAATGCCCGCAAAAGAGCAATTAAAGATCATGAAGAATTCATAAAATATGCAAGTGAAAAACTGATACAGGAATTTATCGATGTATTTGAAAGTCTTGAGCGAGGAATTGAAAACGCAAAGAAGGCACATAATAAAGATAAATTGCTGGAAGGAATGGAACTTGTTTATAAGAAATTCGAGGTCGTGTTTGAAAAAAATGGTCTTACTCCTATCAAAGCACTGGGTGAAAAATTCGATCACAACAAGCACGAAGCTATGATGCAAACACTAACAGATGAGTGTGAAGAGGATAAAATACTTGAAGAATTTGCAAAAGGTTATATGTTAAATGGAAAAGTCATTCGTTATTCAAAAGTCAGAGTTTCGAAATTTGAAACTCCAATAATATCAAAAAATTTGAACGGAGTTTCAAACAAGAAGGAAAAAGGAAACGAATCGGATATTGAAACAGAAAATGAGGTAAAATAATGGCTAAGATAATCGGAATAGATCTGGGTACAAGCAACTCAGCAGCAGCAGTAATGCAAGGGAATAGACCTGTAATTATACCAAGCGCAGAGGGAGTATCCCTTGGCGGAAAAGCGTTCCCGTCATATGTGGCATTCACAAAGGACGGACAGAGGTTGACAGGGGAGCCCGCACGAAGGCAGGCAGTAACAAATACTGAAGGTACAGCATACGCTTTCAAAAGAAAAATGGGAACAGATTACAAGTACAGTATCCGCGGCAAGGATTACAGGCCCCAGGAACTTTCAGCTTTCCTGCTGCAAAAAATAAAACAGGATGCAGAGGCGTTCCTTGGTGAAAAAGTTGAAAAGGCCGTAATAACCGTTCCAGCATATTTCAATGATAACCAGAGGCAGGCCACAAAAGACGCAGGAGAGATAGCAGGTCTTGAGGTCGTAAGGATCATCAATGAACCAACAGCCGCTTCACTTGCTTTTGGTCTTGATAAAACCGGCGAACAAAAAATCCTGGTATTTGACCTTGGGGGAGGCACACTTGATGTAACCCTGATGGAGATGGGCGGAGGCGTATTTGAAGTCAAATCAACCGCAGGCGATACCGCGCTTGGCGGCACTGATATGGATAACCTGCTTGTGGCTCATATCGCAGAGGAATTCAAGAAAGAACATGGCATTGATCTTAGAAATGACAGGGTCGCAAACCAGAGATTAAGGGATGCGGCTGAGAAGGCAAAGATCGAGCTTTCAACAACCCTCACGACGGAGATAAACCAGCCATTCATAACTGCGGATGCAAGCGGTCCTAAACATCTTACAATGACCCTTACGCGGTCAAAACTTGAAGAAGTTATCCGTCCAGTCATAGACAGGTGCCGCGCTCCCCTGGAACGGGCAATATCCGACGCAAAGGTTACAAAAGATAATATTAACAAGGTAATCCTTGTTGGTGGACCTACAAGAATGCCCATTATCCTGAAATTCGTTGAGGATTATGTGGGAAAGAAAGTCGAAGGGGGCGTTGACCCTATGGAATGCGTCGCAATGGGCGCTGCTATCCAGGCCGGTGTGCTTTCAGGTGAAGTAAAGGATATCCTGCTTCTTGATGTTACACCGCTCACTCTTGGTATTGAAACCCTTGGGCATGTAATGACAAAGCTCATAGACAGGAACACCACAATTCCTACTCGCAAGAGCCAGGTATTCTCAACTGCTGCTGATAGCCAGACAACTGTTGAGATATTGGTGCTTCAGGGTGAGAGGGCAATGTCTCATGACAACGTTACACTTGGCAGGTTCAACCTTGTGGGCATACCGTCTGCACCACGCGGAATTCCTCAAATTGAGGTTACGTTCGACATAGATGCCAACGGAATCCTTCATGTGACTGCCAAAGACCTTGGAACAGGCAAGGAACAGAAGATGACCATCACTGCGCCCCTCAAGATGGCTTCGGGTGAAATCGACCGCATGATCAAAGATGCTGAAAAATTCGCTGAGGAAGATAAGAAGCGAAGGGAAAAGGTTGAGCTCCAGAACCAGGCCGATACACTAATATATAGTACCGAAAATACGCTCAAAGAGCTAGGCGATAAAGTAAGCGGCGACCAGAAACAAAAGGTTGAAAAGGCTGTTGAGAATCTGAAGGACGCACTCAAGAGCGAAGATGAAAGCAGGATAAAATCCACTCTCGAAGACCTCACAAAAGAGATGCATGCAATAAGCACTATTCTTTACCAGCAGCAGGCACAGCAGCAACAGGGGCAGCAGGGTGCGGGACAGCAGGAAGCGCCCAAAGAAGAAAAGAAGGATGATAACGTCACTGATGCGGAATATAAAGTAGTGGACGAGGATAAGAAATAAATAAAAAACCGACAATTTGAGATAGAAATTTACAACGAACTTAAGACTGACTCGATACGAACTCCCGACGACGGAGTTCGTTGCAGTTCGTACTGGTTCGTTGTTGACATTTTTGTCCTATTCTTTTGGGCTAACACCACGCCATAATCGAAGCAGTACTTGTTACTGCCTGCGAGAATCTCACAGGCAAAGTGACCGTCGATGAAATAAACGATAGCAAAGAGGATTCATTAAAATAGGATTTGAATCCCAATTACTTCTGAGAATCTCTCGATGAGACCCATTTTATCAGGGGCTTTATAGCGTTTCTCAGTTCTGCTCCTTCTTTTGTTAGCGAGTACTCCACCCTGGGAGGTATTTGCGCAAAGGATTCTCTTTTGATTATGTTTGCATTTTCCAGTTCTTTTAACCTATCGGCTAACGTTTTTGGACTTATCTTATCCAGCTTTTTCTCAAGTTCGCTAAAGCGCAATTTCTGGTTATTCCCGATCGCACTGATGATCAATAAAGCCCATTTTTTACTGAGGATGGACATGATGCCTTCAATGGAACACAAACATATATCGTCCTCATGCTCTTTACATCTTTTACTTTCTTTTTGCATAGCGACTTCCTTTTTCAATAGCAGCTATTTAACTTTAAACTTGATAGTTTAAATACTTTACTAACTGAAGTAACTATAAAGATAAAAGGAGGTGAAAAAAATGTGCTTGCAGTGCATTTCCCTTAAGAAAAATGAAGATCAGCAATTGCATGATTTCACAGAAAGCAAAAATAAAGATGTCGACAGCAAAGAATACGAACATGTTTTAAACAAAACCTAAAATTTCCTTGCGATGTCCCTGCCCCTTTTATTTGACCGGGGGCAGTGATTTAATTAACTGATAGAGGTGATAAAATGGAAATAATATACATCATTACATTATGGCTGCATTATCTGGCAACTGTGATGTGGATCGGAGGAATGGCTTTCAATTTACTGGTTCTTCGCCCTTCAATGATAGTAATTGACCAAAACCAGCGCCCAGTGCTTGGAACTAAGGTATTAAAGCGATTCATTATTTTTGCCTGGTTGAGCATTGCAGTGTTGATCCTAACAGGTATTCCCATCGGCCTTAGCCATGCAGCTTTTGAAAATATTTTCAGCACAACGTATGGAATTGTTTTACTGAGCAAACATTTTGTAACCTTGATAATGATCCTCATTGTTACATGGGTCAGCTTTGTTCTCTCTAAGAAGTTGGCATCTTTTGCTCCAAAACCTAACACAATTTTAATATTAGTAAAAACTAACCTGTCTCTTGGCATACTTGTATTACTATTAACCGCGATCTTAGTAAGAATATAGACAAACTATCATAAAATATGGTATCATACAGGAAATGTAGGTTCACTTTCTGTATTTATTTTTATTGATTCGTCTCAGGAATCTTTTCCAGCGCGTCATCTAATTCTTTTGCCAGCTTGAATGGTATTCCCACAACGACCTCATCATCCCCGTATTTGCTGTGTTTTCTTGAACCTTTGCAGCCCAGCGATATCCCTATCTTTCCCTGAAGGGGGTAAATCGTGCAATCGCTGCATATCGACGCTATGCCGCCAGTTTTCATTTCAAATGGTTTCCCTGATATGTAGGCCATTGCCTGGACTATTCGCATCGCCCGCTCTGGCATAAGGAACAGAAGAATAATATCGAAATTCTCTCCTGTGAATGGGGCTATTTTTATTGATCTTCTCTTTGTTGTTATCCTGTAAAGATTCTCTGTGGCCGTTCTTGCAGCATCCTTATTTGCGTATCTTTTTGATTCATAATAATAATCAAGCGGCGTTATTTCAGTATCGCCAAGCACATACGCCCCGACCCTGCATCCCTGGTTATTTATAAAAAATGATTCACCAGATCGAGCCCTCTGGATCAATTCGCAATATAACGCAAGGGAGGGCTCACCTTCTTCATCTGAAAAAAGCACGCTTACAGGCGCGCCTTTATCCATTAATGCCTGGATATTTAAATACATAATATCAATGGGCTATAGTTGTTAGCCCATCAACATATCCTGCTTTCCTGGCAGTTACGCCGATATTTCCAGAAGTTCCCGCATTAAGGAGCAGTATCGCCTGTCCTGCTGAATTTGTCACACCGTCCGTGCTGATGCCGCCGCCAGAAACGCTCACTGTGGCGCCGATCAGCGCTGAACCTGCGCTTGTCACAGTAAAGGTCACATAAGTGGCTACACCATTTGTGATGTTTGCCGGGCTTGCACTCACACTAAGCGAATACTGCCCGATCGAACTTAAGCTAACGCTTCCGGCTGAATAACCATTCTTTGTGGCTGTTGCGGTGATAGCGCCCGAACTTGTTGAATTGACATATAATACGACCTGTCCATTCTGGTTAGTTACCCCGCTTCCGCTTGCCATTCCGGTAAGCGTGACAGTGGCTTCACTGACTGCATTACTGCCGCTTGTCACAGTGAAGGTCACGTACGCCGGAACTCCTGCTGTAACTGATGTGGGGTTTGCTACGACTGATAATGCTTGTGCGCCAGTTGAAGTGATCGCGATTGATCCGCCTGTAAAACCAATCCTGTTCGCAGATGCGGTAATTGTGCCTACACCGCTGGAGGTGACAAGGATAATGGCTTTTCCTTCCTGGTTGGTGATGCCGCTTCCTGAGGATGTTCCGGTAAGGCTTACAAGAGCATCCTTCACTGGCGAGCCTCCTGCTGTTACTGAGAAAGTAACATACGTTGGGGCATTGATCGTCACCGCACTGAGGCTTGATGATACGCTCAGGGTGGGCTGGCTTGTGGATGAAATATTCATTGACGCGTCAGTGTAATCTGATTTTTTCGCTTTTACCACTATACTTCCTGTACTGGGTGCATTTAACTGCAAAACGAGCTCACCATTCACGTTTGTGATCCCATCAAGTGATATCCCCGCGCCTGTCAGGTTTAGATATGCACCATTGACCGGTTTGCCCATGCTACTTACTGAAAAAGTCACATATGAAGGAGTATTTGAAGTTATGGATATGGGATTTGCATTGACCACAAGATCGGGAGTGGCGATGATAGAATCTGTTGCATTATAATATCCCGATTTTTGCGCTGTGATATTGATGCTTCCGCTTGTTGTAGCGTTAACGGTCAGCGAAACCATACCATTTGCATCTGTCACGCCTGTTGTAAATGCTGCCCCGTCAAGCGTTATATTTGCGTTTCCGACACTTTCACCATTTCCAAAAGTTATGAACATTACGTTTACAGGCTTTCCCACGCTTACATTATTAGGACTGGCAATTATATGCAACTGCGAAGAGTCCAACCAGCCGCTTATTAGCCGGTCTCCTGTGAAACCTGCGATTATTCCTCCAACCAATGCTATTATAATAAATATCTTCCATTTCCTGTCGTCATCGTTTCCGCGAATAGCAAATCCCTCCGAGAATTAAGTTTTAATTGTTAATAAGGTAGATATAAATATTCCCTGCAAGTACAACTAAATATATATGTGTGCAAAAGAATATTGATATAATAAAATCAGAGGTGGATGAATGGACAAAAAGGACATCACGCTTGCCGTGGTAATGACACTGTCATCAGTGGTACTGACTCATAAATGGTTGACGCGCCTTAATTATAGTTCCGATCCTGTGATCGTGTTGGCAGCGGTTCTATTAATAGGATCGCTTGCAGCAATGATATTATTGATCAATATGAGATTAAAGAATATTGAAGAAAAACTTGAGACCAGGGATCGCCAATTAAGGATAAATATCCATGGAGTAGAAGAACACCTGGAAAAGAAAATGGATGCGTTCATCGAGAAAACAAATAATTCGATCGGTGAATTCTCTAAAAGGATATATCGCTAAGCGCTTCACTGACAAGTGATATAATTTTTTCGAGGACGATCCGGGCTTCTTCAGTGGTTCGGATTTTCCTTATATCCACACGCCCACTCTTATATATCATCACGCTTCTTTCTTCCAGTTCAAAACGTGCCACACCAAGATTCAGGGAGCATTTCAAGTCCTTAGCTCCTGTTTCCCTCAGTATTTCGCATAATTTTTCCATTTCCAGTCTTTTCCCAAGATGACATTCCGCAATATACCTGGTTGGGTCGTCAACGCATGGTCGGGATAACCTGATTTCCATGAAGAATGTTAATAGTGGAAAAGAATATAAGAACTGCGCCAAAAAAAAAGAAATAATAACCGTAGATTAATACAGATACAGGTACAATCTGCATCCATCTGCGGTTACTGATCCTCTGGATCAATCCAGGGATGTTTTACTCATCCAGTATTGCTTCAGCAACATCTCGATATGCATTCATCACGTATGGAATGCCTGAGACCTTTGACGCATCTTCTGTCAGTGCCATGATATCCTGGCGCCCGATAGTTGAAACATTGAACCTGCGTGAGCCGGCCATCAATTGCTGCAAGCCAGTCCTGAATTTCTGGGCGTATGTGTAGATACCAATTGCTCCGAGCGGGAGATTCTTTATTTCACTGCCAAAGCGCTGTGAAAGTTCTTCATAGGAGACAAATATCTCTTCAGGCCTGCTTCCGAACTCGGAAACGGTCTTGGGGAGATCGCCATCTTTTATCCACTGGCCGATATTCTTGCCTACGAATCCGGGGATCATGAGCGCTCTTCCCATGCATACTGCCTTGAAGTATGGTGCGCCCATTGCAAGTGCCTTGTACACGCCATCTTCGCTTGAGAATCCGCCTGCCATGGCAAGGTCGGGTACTCTCATGCCTTTCTTGTTCATCTTTTCTGCGAACTCATAGATAAGCGACTGGAGATAGAATGTCGGGATACCCCATTCTTCCATCATAGGCCATGGGCTCATGCCTGTTCCGCCTGGTGCGCCGTCAATAGTGAGCAGGTCGATCTTTGCTTCTGAGCAGTATTTTATTGCCATTGCCGCTTCGACCATGGAATAAGCGCCTGTTTTGAGTGTGACTCTCTTGAAACCAAGGTCATGGAGGCGGTCAACCTCATCCATGAATCCGTCTTTGGTGACAAATCCGAGTCTTGAATGTCTCTCGAATTCTTTTATTGCGCCCTCTTTATAAGCGACTTTTATTGCCGGGTCTTCAGGGTCTGGAGTAACGATATACCCGCGTTTCTTCAGTTCAACTGCGCGCTCGATGCTGTTTACCTTGATCTCTCCGCCAATGCATTTTGCACCCTGTCCCCATTTAAGTTCAATGGTGTCAAGGTTGTGCTTTGAGGATACATATTCAGCAACGCCAAGTCTTGTATCTTCAACGTTCATCTGGACAAGGATCTCGCCAAAGCCTTCATGATATTTATTATAGGTCGTTATCCTGCGGTCCATTTCAGGTGATTTCTTGATTTTCTTGTTGCTGTCAAGAACAAGGCCCGGATCTATTCCACATACATTTTCACCGCATACAAGCGTGATGCCGGATATTGCTGCGCCTGCCGCAAAGTGTTCCCAGTTCTTTCTTGCTATTTCGGTTGAGCCAAGCGCTCCTGTGAAGATAGGGACTTTCATCCTTACTTTCTTACTCCAGCCGTACTCGGTTTCGGTATTGACCCGGGGGAATATTGCTGTGTCGGGATTTGGGTCTTCTCCATCTGGAAGTCCCCATGCGCCCACTGCATAGCCCTGTATGTTCAGGTGGGAGTAATCTATGGGGTAGTTTTTGTCTGCTCCGGCTGTAATATTTCCGAATGGTCCTGGATAAATGACTTCTCTTCCCCTGAATGAGGATTTGAAGATCTCACAATTTCCGCGGCATCCATCAAGGCACCGTGTGCATATCCCTGACATGGGGGATACGCTCTTTGAGCGATTATAGGTCTGCGTCGCTTCATTCGCGTTTGGTTGTCTAAGATTCATATTTTCTCCAAGTTGGTTTTTTGAAGATAACCCCATCTAATAAAGACAGCGCTTCTTCCATACTGTAAATACGTTGATCTAGCGTTCTCTCAAAAACGCCCGGAAGCGGAAGGGTGTTTCCCTTATTTAAATGTTGCGAGATGAGTTGATAATTTAGCTATACAATTACAATTATTTATATAAATTCAATAAAACCATCTGAATATTTTATCCGCTCACATCTTCCATCTCCCATCCACAGGGAAACACTCATTTATCCACATCAAAACCTCATTATTATATATTATCCTGTATTCCCTTGAAAGAACAGGCAGCTCCCCGAAAAAATCCCTGTGCAATATTTCCATTTTAAGAATGTCGCGCCTGGTCTCAAGCTTATGTTCACGCAAAATCCTCCCTATCGGGATGTCAGCACGCATGAGATCAGTCCTGACCGCCTGCGGTATCCTGTTTATAGGCGCAATGGATTTCGCCAGGACATAAACGATATCGTCAACCTTCAAAGTGACCAGGCGATCATTTACTTCCTCTCCATGATCTATCCCAAGAAGCCTGGCAATTTCAGGCTTAGCTTTAACAACCTTCTGGTGAATCGTTTCCACCTTGACGGTTTTCCCTGTAAGCACCTCAAGGAGCTGTGTGACCGAACCGTCAGTCCCGGCGCAGATGCGAAGGCACGCGGGAATATCCGGTCTCTTGAGAACTTCCTGCAGACTCAAGATCCTTGGACTTCTTTCTTTGCCATTTTCAGGCGCTCTTTAGAAGAATAACCTGTGGCTTCATCAAGAAAAGTCCTGTAGCGCTTATTGGTATCAAGAACTATTTCATCACTAATGCCCTTATTTGATTCTGAATCCACGCATAATTTCTTATTGTCGATCCACGCCCTCAAACTCTTAAAGGCACCATAACTTAAAATATACTTTCCATTTTCCTCTTTTATTTCAACCTTGAATATATTTTCGATCAGGCCTTTTATACGCTCCTTGTCAGGGGAAAAACCTCTTTTAAATGAGTATTCAGTAATGAAATCACCTTCATATCATAATCGTTAATATTGCATTAAAAGATTTCTGAAATAAACCTGTTTGTTATTGTTACGCCAAACACTTTAATTCAAACCATCTCTCCATCATTATAAAGCTTGATGGCCATTATGTGGCCATCGTAGCCATTTATATCAATTATCTCACGTTTTCCTTTCAACTCCCAGACAGGAATGTACAAAACATCCATTTTCAGGTCAATTTCAGCAGGATCAGGCGCAAACATCCTGTTCTCAAAGACGATCGTATCACCGATCATTTCATTCAACCTGACTTCTTTTGTGTGTTCCCCGATAATGTAATTAATGGTTTTCGTAAATGCATCCTTTTTCTGGACCAGTGGTTGCTGTATCTCATAATTCTGTGTCGGCATCAGTGTATTTTCCTGGATGTCCCTGAATTTATTAAGAAAAATCTCACCCGTTATTGCGTGGATAAATCCTTCCCCTGCACCAGAAAGATCAACCATCCTCGATTTGTATTTCTTCTGGACATTAAAGGAATAACCATAATACCAGACAGGGATAAATTTCAATGCCTGGCTTCTTGGCACCCCTATTTTTGCCTCGGCTATTGAGAAAGCATCCTGCTTTCCAATATTGATGGGTACAGAACGCAACATAACTTTTATGGTTTTTTCATATTCTTTTGGTGAGGATTCTTTTCCTGCGGCATGTTTTGCAACAGGTTCTTTTTCTTCAAATGGTTCTTTCGTTGAAAAAACAGTTCTCTCATTAGCTTCATGCTTCTCGTCATATTTTTCAAGTACTCCTCCCAGCACAGCTCTCCCTATCTGTGTTTCAAGCTCTCCCCTGTCCCAAAGCGTAAGCCTGTCATCCAGCGCGAACATGCGGATCTTTTCATCAAAGGAGTCCGAGATCACAATTCCCGTACCATATCTTTTAACAGTATTTGAAAAATACCTTATGTTGTTAGAATTCGGATCTTTTTCAAATTTTATAAAGATATGTTCAGAACCCTTTTCCGCCAGCAGGTCGCATATTTCAGAAGAACCGATGCTGTAACCTCGATAAATGAAAATATTTTTAACAATATCAATTACTGCCTGCTTATGCATGAACATTATACTTCTTACATGTCCAAAATACTTAATCTTTCGGTATATTTATAATACATCGTTATTATACATGAATGCTGAATCAAGATGACCGATTTAATGTTCATAATCTCAAGGATAGAAAACATGATGTATCAGGTTACTCTTGATCCCGTCAATAGAAAAGGCAAGATCATCGTAAATATATCGCTCGTTAATGAATCTGACTTTAAAAAGATCATCGGGCTTTTCAGGCAGGCGATACATAGCGGTCTTGCAGTAAGCCCTTATATCAAGATAATACACGCGGGAGAAAATATTGGGGATATAACTATCGAAAAAGGAAAAGTGGGAATTGCCACTGCATGCAGCATTACCATCGACGGTGTTCTCCTGAAAGCCGGCATCCCTGTAAAACCCAGACTTGGGGGCGTAGTTGAGATCCATGAAGGCAAACCCCTGCGATTTACCGATGTGCTGACATACGACAGCACAACAATAGACCCTCTTGATGTTTTGATGTCACAGGAACTTACATCAGTCACCGATATGATAAATACAGGTACCGGGAAGATACTTGCAAACATGAGAGAAGCTCCGATGCCAGCCCGCGACAAGATCGAGCAGGTGCTTGATTCACTCGTAGAAGCGGGGTTCTCATGCATTCTTGAGGTAGGTGAACCCAATAATGACATCCTGGGCATACAGGTCGGGAGGGATAAACTGGGGATCGCTGTGATCGGAGGGACAAATCCAATGGCGTATGTCCAGGAAAACGGACTGGATATCGATACTCATGAATTGTCTATTCTACTTGATATTGAAGAAATGACACATATTGATGAGCTGAAATTAGATTCTTTTTTAAAATAACATAAATATGTGCATTTTTTTCAGAAAATGCCATCGAGGATCACATGAAGGGCATTAGCTGCTATAATTCCACCAAGAAAAATAACAATATAAACCGGGAATAGTATGTTTTCAAGGGGAAGCGATTTGAAAAGGAGATAATAAGAAACGGCAATTATTGCGCCAATGTATAATATCCTTACAACTGCCCCATAAAAAATATCGTGAGAACTTTGCCTGTGCTTGAATAACCATTTATAAGGAAGCATTAAGACACTCAGTCTGCCCCATCGTTTGTAAGCAGCGCTATCGGTATCAAGGTCAGGAGTTACAAATTCAGTCCCGATGTAAAATCCAAGACCGATAACAAGCAACTGTAACGGGCTTAAATGAAGTATCCCGGAATAATAGACGAATAATACAGCAGCGATAAAAATAATATAATTGAATATCCTGTGTGTATTATAACGGGGCATTACTGGGATTTCAATTCAAGAGCCATATCTTTGGCGAAATATGTCAATATCATATCTGCGCCTGCCCGCTTTATCGAGATGAGTGATTCATTCATTGCTCTTTTCTCATCGATCCAGCCGTTTTGCGCGGCAGCTTTTATCATCGCATATTCACCGCTCACATGATACGCAGCTGTTGGCATCTTGAAATTCTTCTTTATGCGGTAAATAATGTCAAGATACGTCATTGCAGGTTTGACCATTATGATATCTGCGCCTTCTTCGATATCAAGAGCCACTTCACGAAGCGCCTCATCGGTATTTGCGGGATCCATCTGGTATGAAGCCCTGTCGCCAAAGGAATATCCTGAGCCTGCAGCTTCACGAAAAGGACCATAGAATGCTGAACAATACTTTGCAGCATAGGACATAATTGGCGTATCATTGAAATCGTTATCGTCAAGCGCCCCACGTATCGCACTGACCATGCCGTCCATCATTCCGGACGGCGCAACGATATCCGCGCCAGCCCTTGCATGACTCACAGCAGTTTTTCCAAGTATTTCAAGTGTGGGATCATTAAGTATCTCATGGCTTTCACTTACCATGCCGCAGTGACCGTGTGATGTATATTCGCAAAGACACAGGTCAGTCATCACAATAAGGTCATTCCCGACCTGGCTTTTTATGGCTCTCACCGCCTTCTGGACCACATCATCATCCCCGTAGGCATGTGTTCCCGTTTCGTCTTTTTCAGAGGGAATCCCGAAAATGATTATGGCAGGAATTCCAAGCTCTGTTATGCTTGCAGCCTCGTCGGCTACCGAATCAAGTGACTGGCGAAAAATCCCCGGCATTGAATTTATCTCAAAAGGCTTTGATATTGTTTCATCCACAAATATCGGGCATATCAAATCCTTAACATCAAGTCTCGTCTCCCGGACAAGCGGCCTGAATTTTGATGAGCGCAGTCTTCTCATGCGCGTGATTGGGAACATAATAAATGTAATTGTATGGAAAGTACTTAATTATTTCTTGAATCAACCTTCCTGAACACAAGCTCTTCGCCTTCCACATCCACTTCTATGGAATCACCCTGCGCGAACTCCTTGTCAAGTATTTTCATTGCCAGCGGATCAAGTATCTTCTGCTGGATCGTCCTTTTCAGAGGTCGCGCCCCGAAGGAGGGATCATAACCTGTCTTTGCAATGAAATCTTTTGCCGATTGGGTCAAACTGATCTCTATCTTCCTTTCCGTCAGGCGTTTTTTCAGGATATTGAACTGAATATCCACGATCTTTGTGATCTGGGCAAGCTTCAGCGGATGGAATATGATTATTTCATCAAGGCGGTTCAAGAATTCAGGTTTGAACTGCTTGTGCACGACTTCCATCACTTTTTTTCTCATTTCATCTTCCCGGTCAGATAAATCAGAAATCCACTGGCTCCCGATATTGGAAGTCATTATAATTACTGTATTCTTGAAATCCACCGTGCGCCCATGGCCGTCGGTGAGCCTTCCATCATCAAGTACCTGGAGCATGAGGTTAAATACATCAGAATGGGCTTTCTCGATCTCATCGAACAAAATGACTGCATATGGCCGCCGCCTCACCTTTTCCGTGAGCTGCCCACCTTCCTCATATCCCACATAACCCGGCGGCGCGCCGATGAGCCTCGCTACTGTGTGCTTTTCCATGTATTCGCTCATGTCAATCCGTATCATGGCGGCTTCGTCATCGAACATGAATTCTGCCAGCGCGCGCCCAAGCTCGGTCTTTCCCACGCCTGTCGGGCCAAGGAACATGAATGAGCCGATAGGACGCTTTGGGTCTGAAATGCCGGCACGCCCGCGCCTCACGGCGTTTGCGATCGCGATAACAGCTTCATCCTGGCCAATAACGCGCTGCTTCAGGCGTTCTTCCATATGCACAAGTTTTTGCATCTCACCTTCAAGCATTTTGCTGACAGGAATGTGCGTCCATTTCGACACGACTTCTGCGATATCTTCCTCATCCACCTCTTCTTTTAGCATCTTCTGGTCTTTCTGGAGCTTGACAAGTTTCTTATTTTCCACATCAAGCTGCTTCTGAAGGCTGGTCAAAACCCCATAACGCAGTTCTGATGCCCGCTCAAGATTTCCTTCAAGTTCGGCTTTTTCGGAGTCCATGCGGGTTTTCTCGATATCGCCCTTTATTTTTCGAATCTTCTGGATGGCATCTTTTTCAAGCTGCCAGTGGGCTTTCATCTGGCTGCCTTTTTCTTTCAGGTCTGAGAGTTCTTTATCAATTTTCTCAAGGCGTTCTTTTGAATATTCATCCTTTTCTTTTTTGACTGCCTGCTTTTCTATTTCAAGCTGGCGTACCTTCCTCTCGATATCATCAAGCTCGGATGGCATGCTGTCGATATCGATCCTGAGTTTTGAAGCTGCTTCATCGATAAGGTCTATAGCTTTATCGGGCAGGAACCTGTCTGTGATATACCTGTGGGAAAGGACTGCGGCTGACACAACAGCTGAATCTTGGATTCTTACGCCGTGATGGATCTCATATTTCTCCTTAAGACCCCGCAGGATGGAGATGGTTTCATCAACGGTTGGCTCATCCACAAGCACCGGCTGAAAGCGCCGCTCAAGCGCAGCATCCTTTTCGATGTGTTTTCGATATTCATCAAGCGTTGTGGCGCCGATGACATGAAGTTCCCCGCGCGCAAGCGCAGGCTTGAGGAGATTTGAGGCATCCATCGCCCCTTCTGCTGCACCCGCGCCAACAAGAGTATGAAGTTCGTCAATGAACAGGATAACAGCTCCTTCTGAATCCTGCACTTCCTTGATAACCGCTTTCAGGCGCTCCTCGAATTCGCCCCTGAATTTTGCACCCGCCACAAGCGCTCCCATATCAAGCGCCACGACTTTCTTGTCTTTTATGGTACTGGGCACATCTCCCGCAAATATCCGAAGCGCCAGCCCCTCTGCGATGGCTGTTTTCCCCACGCCGGGCTCTCCGATGAGCACAGGATTGTTCTTGGTGCGTCGTGAAAGCACCTGGAGCACGCGCCGGATCTCCTCGTCACGACCAATGACTGGGTCAAGTTTTCCGCGCGCGGCGAGCTCGGTGAGATCGCGGCCATATTTCTTGAGCGCCTCGTATTTTTCTTCAGGGTTCTGGTCGGTGACGCGGGATGAGCCCCTCACTTCTTTGAGGGCTTTCATGATCGCGTCTTTTGATACGCCGTTCTCTTTCAGGATACGCGCTGAGATGCCTTTTTTCTCATCAGCGATAGCAAGAAGGAGATGCTCGGAACTGAGGTATTCATCGCGCAAGGTCTTCATTTCTGAAAAACCAGCTTCTATGACGTTATTCAATCGTGTTGAGATATAAACCTGCCCCGCGCCTGCGCCTTCCACACGCGGCAATTTATCGATCTCATCTTCAAGCCTTGCGCTTATCCCTGCTGCATTTGCACCCAGCTTCAGGAAAATCTGCGTTGTCAGGCCTTCTTTCTGGTTGATGAGTGCAAGCAAGAGATGTTCAACATCAAGCTGCTGCTGGCTTCTGTCGGTAGCTATGTTCTGTGCGTCCTGGAATGCTTCCTGGGCTTTTATGGTAAAACGGTCAAATCGTGGTGGCATATAAAATTTCTCCCTAGGGGTTTATTGGCGGGGAAGGGATTAAAAGGTTGCTATAGCTTTTCCAAAGCCATAAAACCATTGTCAGTTGAATATATGGTCAAGCTTCTACATCATCCTTTTATATATTCAACACATAGTTTAAATGGTCAATAAGGTGAAATTAAATGCCTTTAAAAGAGTTTAGCCGATATCTGGAAGGGAAGAATTTTGATGAAGTCCTGCACAAAGGCAAAAAAGAGAGCAACGAACTTATGTTAGCGCAGGGAGTAGCTCCTGTTGCACTTTTCATTTCTAAACTCATGATAGAGGCGATACAGCAGGAAGAAAGCAGTCATGCATTATCTTGATACTTCAGTACTTCTGGCATATACACTCTTCCAGGATATTGAAAAAGATCGATATGTGCATGTTTCAAAATTGTTTGAATTAATGAATGAAAGAAAAATCAAGACTGTCACATCTTTTTATGCCCTGCATGAATTGTTCATGATTGCCATACAAAATTCGCCTGACCTTGAAACTGGTTCCAAATTCGGAAAGGAAGCAAAGAATAAGATACTGGAAACAAATATTATTCTTGCGCCGCTTTTAAATAGAGAGCAAAGAATACTCCACGCACAGAAGGTTTCCTCACTCAAGGATTCATCTGATGTACCCCATGCAATTTCAGCGATTATCTACAAATGTGAAGCCATTGTTGCTTATGATAACCACTTTAGAGCCATCGATGATGTAATTCCGTATTTGGCGCCTGAAGATGTGGTTAAGGAATATTAAATTATATATATAGTTTAGTATTAAATTTTATTTATATAGTCCTACCCCGCGCCAGCCCCTTCCACGCGTTGTAATTTATCGAGCTCCTTTTCTGACCACGCGCGCAGATGCCTGGTGAGGACTGAGGGCTCCTCAGTCTGATAGAATATCCCTCCGCCCAGGTTATTATTTCATTTTTTTCAGGACAATATCTGAAGCGTACTTTCCACTATACATCGATGTCCCCATCCCGCCATAGAAAAGACGGGTAAATGATTGCAGGCCTACCATAAGCAATCCAGAAACATTCGTGGAAACGAGGCTTCGTGCCCAGGGTTTGGGGTGTTCCCCTGACCTCCACGACCAGCCAGCCACTGACCCTTCGCTGCGGCGCCCCCAGTATTTATATGTGAGTGGAGTTGCCACCTCACGAACCACAACAGCGCCGGTAAGTCCGGGCAGGATATTCGATGCAGCGGCGACAATGGCGTCTGCAAGCTCTTCTTTCAAAGAGTAATAACATTCTTGATGACGTCCACGACCTCCTCCTGAGAATGGCGCAAACATATCGAATGGCGCCCCCACTTTAATTATCAGCGCTTCACATCCGGGAGGGGCAAGTGCAGGCTCATGCCTTGACCACCAGGAAAGCCAGATTTCGTCTTTCAGGAAATCTTCGGCAACGGCCTTCTTTATCTTCCATGGCACAGGTTTCCCTTCCTTGAGTTTCACGAATAGATGATCTCCCCGGAAAGCAGATAGATCAACCAGCTCTCTTTTCACTCCTAAAAATACTGTAAAGGCTGAGGAAGTGAGTTGCATCCGCGATATTATTTCCCGCTCATAGCCAGGGAATGCGTCTGGCGGTAGGAGCACCTCGATGGTTTCTCGATAATCGGCATCAGATATAACAAGAGGGGCTTTAATTTTTGTCCCTCCTGCAAGTTCTATACCGCTGACGACGCCATCTTCCACGATAATGCGTTCGACTTTCTTTCCAAGACGGATATCTCCGCCAAAGAAGCGCACCCGCTGTGCGAGAAGCACAGGAATGGTCTCTATCCCGTCTTTGACATACCATATCCCCACTCTGGACATGAATCGCCACATCTGGGCTAAAAGCACTACCGACATTTCGGTTTCACTGGTTCCCTGGCTCCCCAGGAGATCCTTAAGGCTCTGGTCTTTCAGATGGCGGTCAAAGAGATCCCGGGCCGGGACACTCCCCCATCGTTCAAGCACCGCGCAGGCATTATTATCTGTAATACATCCTGGCGCCTGTTCGATGAGGTCATAAGGTTGCAGCACATCGAGGGCAGTTATCACCTCTTCAAGAACTTTGATGACAAAAAGTATTCCCTTACGCTCTTCGGGGAAATTTTCCAATAATTGCTCTGCAACATTTTCAAGAGGCTGGGAGATCATTATGTCCAAAGAACCCCGAAGTACCTGAAAGTGATCCTGCATAAAACTCAAACGTTTTTCAACGCCCAATTCGTACAGGGAATCTGCGATATATTCAGGCACCGTGATTGACTGGGGGCCGGTCGGGAATGTGAAACCGCCACGCTTAAAGACATGAGCAGTGCCCCCAATGTGACTGTCCTGTTCCAGAACTATCACTTTGAGTCCCGCCCGGGCAAGATAGGCTGCGGCGGTTAAGCCACCCACTCCAGCTCCTATGATGATCGCGTCGGCACTCTCCACGCCATCCGAAAATAAATTGGATTTTCCTTTATTAAAGATCAATCAAAACCACCTGGTAAATTAGCATAACACATCAAAGGGTCAGGCGCAAGAATTCCTTTATATTGCTTTGCCCTGAATCTGCATCCGCCTTTGCATTCGTGAAGCACTGCACAATCCTTGCATTCAAGTTCATCAAGTCTCCATAAACTGGACTTGCAGATCTTCTCCCATGCAGACCGAAGATCATTAACATCCCCTGCGGGTTCATTTTCAAAAAATCCGCATTTACTGACTGATCCATCGGGCGCTACCGAACACAGGTGAGAACCGCAGGTATGATCGCCCGTGCTTTCATGCGCTCCGGCGCCAAAACCGTATTTTAAGAATCTGGCTGCTTCCTCCAGGTCAAGAACAAAATCCATGTTTTCGCAAAGCCTTCCTGTGATGCATGGAACATCAACGCTCCATGAGATCGCTCCAACCTTTGAAAAGAGTTTTTCCATCTCATCAAATTCACCTGTGTTGAATTTATGTGCCATGGTTGCGATCGAAACAGCTATCCCGGATTCATTTAAGTTGGAAATGCCTTTCATGGACCTGGCAAACGAACCCTTTCCTCGCAGAAGATCGTGAGAACGGATACCGTCGATACTGACCTGCACTTCATGAACATAATGGGATAATTTCTTTGCTGTGGTCTTGTCTATGAGTGTTCCGTTTGACAGGACGACAACTCTTAATTCATACGATGGCAGTATCTCCATAAATTCCCAGAATCCTGAATGGATCAGCGGTTCACCTCCCGATATCATGAGTTCTAAACCGCCCATTTCTTCAAATTGTTGCACTGCTTTTTCAAAAATATCAAGATCCATATCAAGTTTTCCTGGATCCTGGAGATAACAATGCTTACAGGCAAGATTGCATATATTCGTAATATTTAAAAGAAGATAACGAAGTGAGGGTATAGGTGAACGGGGAGTTTTGACTTTTTTTATTGAATTTCCGTCCGTCATCCGGATGAGCCCTTCTTCCAGCATGAAATCAATATTTTCATCGCTTTTGCCTTTTACGATCAAATCCAAAAAAGAATTCCTGCCATTGCATTTTTTTAAAAACTGGTAGGCTTCATCATCAAGTTCGTATAACTCGTCTTTATTGATATCAAAAACAACAGGAGATTCAAGCTCACGCAGGATATGCCCCGGCGCCAGCAAGGGAAATTTACCTGAAAACATCCTTTATCTCAATTGGTGTTATCGTGCCATTTTGAAGCATGGTTTTCAAGACCTTGAATGCGGCGCATTCAAGCTCGAAATCATCTTCCTTGTAGAATTCGCAGTGGGTACAGATAAGGGTTACATAAGGATTTATTTCTTTTTTTGTCATTACTTCATCTCATAAAAAACAACGAACTTTGACGAACTCGATACGAACTCTGATTGCTTTGAGTTCGTTGCAGTTCGTTTAGTTCGTTGTTTAGAATTTAGAAATTGCCTGACTTGTGTGAAAAGCCGTTTGGCTCATGCTTTGAAAATTCCTCCTGAGGCGCCTACGCGCAGGAAGAATGACACTTACATGTTCCCCTGGCGATCTTTTTTATCTTTCTGATCTTCATTTTTTTCACCTCCCTATTTTCTTACAGTCAAAACAGGAATCCTTGAACCCCTGATCACTTTATCTGCCACGCTTCCAAGCAGGAATTTTTCAATCCCGCTTCTGCCAAGCGTGCCCATCACTATCAGATCAAATGACTGCTCATCAGCTAACCTCAAAATCTCTTTTGCGGGCTGACCTTCCAGTATCCATTTCCTGACAGTTACGCCCCTCATCGCTGCCTTTTCCTCTATGGATCTTATTGCCTTTTCGCCATCCTGTTCAAGTATCTTCTTTAATCCATCCATGGATGCATCAATAGAAACTGCTGATTCATTGTCAAAGTCGGTCTTAATATCCAGATCTTCAGGCGGGGAAATAATGCTAATCACATAAACCGCATGAAGCTGTGCTCCCGTAAGCTTTGCCAATTCGATCGCATGGGTTATTGCCTTTTCAGTATGCTCTGACCCATCTGTTGCTATCAGGATTTTTTTATAAAGACCGCTCGTATTTTTTCCCCCTGATTATGTGCAAAATTACTATGTTCTTTTTGGCTTAAGTCTTTTTCCCTTAATGACTTATTTTCATTTTGCTTGATGGTTAAGTGGTTAGATGATATAAATAAAGGCGAGACGAATCCTGGAAGAGAATATCTACAAAAATTTGACACACCAAATTATACTATAGTACATGGGGAGTTCGTTGAGTTTTGTTGAGTAAACGCAACCCCTATAGTTGGCTCGACTAAGATCGCACTCTTACTAAGTGCCAGATATGGGGTCAAATCCAATCGGGGGAGCGTTCAGTATCAGAAAAAATAACAATATTCTATAATTTTTTATTCTTCTAACTTAATTATTATAAAGCGATCATTTTCATCTTCTGTTTTTGGAGTGAACTCCTTTGTGGCCAAGACTCTCGTTCCAACTTTGAGATTATCACATAAATCCCCCCAAGCATATGCTTTATGCTCAACCCCGTCTGGATCTTCGGTCTTAACTGCACACATACTAGTAATGGATCTCTCTGTTTTTTGGTACTTGATTTTTCTACCTACTTCTTTTACCGCCATTTGTATTAATTTTCTAGCCATATTTTCCTCCTTTCTTATAAATCATATAAGCGTTGAACGGAAGATGTCTATAGCTTCTTTGTCAGTTAATGAAGCTATATAATCACAGATTACTCTTTTATCCTTATTATGTTTTATCGATATTTTTTCATAACCTTTAGGATCATTTAATTTTTTCCGGAGTTCTAGTCTAAATTTATCTTTAATAAAGTTTGGTACGCAATATGGATCTTTAAGGGATATGTCGTAAAGCGAATGAATGATATGTCTGCCACGTGAGTTCATTTGGTTTACCTCATCTCCAAGTATTGCAGCTTTTTTAATGAGTTTTTCAAGCTGGCTTGAAAATATTGCTCCATCTTCGGAGTATGTAATAAATCTTTTTTTTCTGGGATCGCCATCAAAAGAATCATTTAAATTATTTAAACTTGCATTAACCACATCATTTATTAAATTCCCTACAATCGAAGAAATACCCGCTTTTTCTATACCGAACGACTCGTCTCCAAAGAAATCAGGTGACATGGAAAAAATTAATGCAATATCTTCTCTGGCAATAGCTCCAGTCATCCAAACATCTTGCAAATCATGAGTGCGTTGAGCAATCTCATCAGAGATATTTACTATTTGCGCCTCTATTGATCCGTCAGAAAATCCTTTATATTCGTTATACATTCTTTTATTCTTACAATCGTTTTTAAATCGATCTGTATGTTTAAAAATCCCCTCTCTAGTAGCATATGTCAAATTTAGACCTACTGATTTTGATTTTGAGTCAATCTTTTGGCCAGAAGCTAAGGTTATATTTGGCTTACTTTCTAATAGTGAAACCACTCTTACACTTTGTTCATTATGGGAAAAACCATCTAACCCACTTTCAATCATAATATTATCTAACGCATTTTCTCCAGCGTGACCAAAAGGTGTATGACCCAGATCATGACCAAAAGCAATAGCTTCTGTTAAATGTATGTTGGCTCTAAGCATCCTAGCAATCGAAACAGATATTTGCCATACCTCCATTGTATGTGTTAATCTATTTCGGATAATAGGACTCAATTCTGAAACATATACTTGCGTTTTGCCCTGCAATCTCCTAAAACTCTCACTGTGAACGATACGATCTCTGTCCCTTATGAAAGCATTTCTAGAGTCGCATGTTGTCTCTACAATCTTTCGATTCTCATCATCTGAGTTTTCTGGATAGGGCGTGGAATACGCAGCCAATTTAATGCTTTTAATATGTTCTTGCCGTGATAGGGCTTTAAATTTGTTTGCCAATCTTGGAATCCACCTTAATCAAAGAATACCTCAAACTATAGATTGATTATACACAATATTATATAAAACTATCCATCATTATTATCATAACGTGTCTATAACTTAATATTCTTCACAGTTAAAAAAGAAACTATTTATATACACTAAAGATTTACTATAACCAAAGCATGACTAGCATCTATCATCAACCGAAAATTTACAACCAATTCTATCAACCTAAGACTTGACAGAACCTGCTTGATAATCACAGCCTAAAACCCTGGCTTACAACTCCAACCTCGCCACGCTCATATCCTTCTTAAGCCCCAGCGCTTGCGCCACTGTTTCGCATTTTGTCTTCAAAAGATATGCTATAGGCTTGAAATCATATTCAGTCATCGTCTCATAATTCGCCATGCCTTTACTGATTATCAGCGATGCGCCTCTGAGCGCTTCCACAAGCTCAGGAGGCGCTTCTTTGAGGCATACACCGATAGCGTTTGAACCTGTAGTGAGCACTCTATCCACTTTTTTATCAATGCCCAGTTCCTTCAATTCTGTCATTGTTACATCGTTAAGAATAGGCGCGCCCCTTACAACAAGAGTGATTTTTCCCCCGAGTTTTTTAATTTCCTCAAAAAGGAGGGTGTCAAATACTATCTCTCCGCAATTATCCGCAAGATAAACAACGTTGCCAAGCATATTTTTTATTTTATCAGAATCATCTACATCAAGCCCATGCTCGAATTGCTTCTGCATCATGTCCTTTGCAGTGGCTTTATCAGCATCAAAACCCAGAACCCCGAAATCAAATGAATTTCCAACTATTGCAGCAAGCACTGCACCCCTGAATGAATCTTTTTCCTTCACAAAATCTCTTGCAAATGGCAGAAGTTTCAATGCCGCAACGTTGCTCTCTTTTTTCTTTGCAAAATAAGGATCAATATCTCCAAGCACCCTGTAGGCTTCCCTGTGTATCTTCGTTGAAAGATGCGTTGCAGGCGCGCCATCAGCCATGTATTTGCGAAGCACTTCTATGCCTGCGATAATTACTTTTTTCTGCAGTGCCAGATCATTTGTGGAAAGTTCTGCTTCAAACTGTACTCTTGCTAATAAACATGGGGCGCATCTTGGATGGGTCTTCAATTTTATGTCTCCTAAAATTCGAACAATTGCTTTTGTTTAGTTTCAGCCTGTACTTTTCTTTCTCCCATACCCCTTAACATTTCCCTTGTAACTCCAAAATCAGATAATATACGTTCAACCGGAGGGAGGATCTGTTTATTAATGTAATAATCAACATCGATCGGCAAGTTTTTCTTCTTGGCGTATTCGGGATCCTCCGCACGTTCAACAAACATCGCATTACCTGCGATGATCACAAAAGGTATCCTGTCGCCAACATTGGATATTATGCCTCTTTTCTGGAGTTTTTCTATAACCGTTATGTGGGGCTGTTTATTTTTATAACTTCCAATACTTTTTGTATATTGTCGTGTCAGAATAAGGCTATCAAAAAATGCACTGTTTGCATCGATTGATTTTATTTCGTTTATCGTATTCTTGACAAGAAGAACAGCTTCATCCACTTTTGCTTCTTTTAACACAAGCTCAAGAACTTTCTCAATGGTTTTTGTGGTAAGTTCGCACCAGTCGCGCCGCACTGTCTCCATTCCCTTTACTTTTATCTTTTCTTTTATTCCCTGTGCGGTTTTTTCCTGGACAAGCAAGGCATACCGTTTCTTCGCCAGGAATATGGCGCGCTTTGCAAATGAATCAAAAACAAGTTCCATTGGCTTAACAAGCGATTCTGTAACTGTATTTGCTATACTATTTCCCACAAGTTGCGCCTCATCAAAAGTGATATCCTTACCAATGAGATGTACGAAAACACTATCAGTATCCCCATATACAACTGACATGCCGATGTGTTTTCCGCCAATGCCATCATCTTTCCTGACTGCTTTTCCATCTTTAAGGATTATTTCTTTGATATCATTCTCTATCAAATCCTTCGTGTGCAGGATATTCTCCCGCCCGAAACTTGTTACAGCGCCAGCAAGTGTCAAACTGTAAAGCCGCGCCCTCGTATATCCCGAATAGCCATAGAAACTGTTAAGAAGGATCTTAAGAGCAAGCTGAGTAGCGTCAAGCACGCGTTTTTCATCCTCATCGCTTGTGGTTTTCATTTTTGCCCGCGTCTCCTGCCTTCGGTTCAGGAGCCCTTCAAGTATCGAAGGAACGATACCTTTTACAATATTGCTGGAAACAAAAACACCGCCATTAGGCGTTTTGACAACATCCTGTGGCATTTCACCTACAACTTCAGTTGTGTAGCAGAGGTTATGCGCCATCATTATGGTTGGGTACAGCGATTTGTAATCAAGTATCACGATATTTTCCAAAAGTCCCTTCTTCGGAGGCAGCACTTCAGCGCCAGCCAGTTCTTCGCCTTCATCGTATCGCTCACCAGACACTTCACCTGTGGGTCTTGCTGGCAGCACGCGATCGTTTTTCATGTATTCACGAAGTATCAGGTTCTCCACCATCTGTGTCTGCCCGCCATCAAGTATATCCTGAAGAAGCGTTCCGCTTACCCTTGCAAGAGCTATGTATTTGTCAATGAGCCGAAGCTTCAGAAGGAAAAGAAGCGCAAGTTCTGAGTCACGCCTCGCATATTCAATGAACTTTGAAAGCTTCTCCCCATTGTCCTTCCAGTACTCCTCCATCTCAAGGACTGGTATATCAAGCTTTTCTGTGCCAAGTAATTCCTTTGCTGAATTCCTCAACGTATATTGTTTAAGTGAAAATTCCTTGCGCAGAAGCGGCAGCACATCCACTGCTATACGTCCCATCACGCTTACCCGCGTGACATTTCCGATCTTCCTGTAATATAATGTCCTCCCATCCCTGCCAGCGATCGATTCTATCCTTGCTCCTTTCTTGTTGAGAATATTTACCCTGTCAACGATATAAGGAATATCAAAACTATTGGAGTTGTAGCCTACAAGGATATCAGGATCAAAATCCTTTATTATTTCGAAAAACCGGCGAAGCATCCCTTCTTCGCTGCCGCAAATTTCAACATCGCTGCCTATATTTGTATTTGTATTTTTTCCAACAAGCACTAAGGTTTTCTTGCCATTGAACTCAGGCGCGAATGCAAGGCTTAGCAGGATTATAGGGGATGTTTCGGGCACAGGCATGGCGCCATTTAAAGGAAGGCATTCGATATCAAATGCAAGATGCCGTAATGGAGCGTTTTTCAGGATGTCCACAGGCACGATTTTCTTAGATGTTATCTTGACGGTGCTTAAGACTTCATTGCTGTTTAGAGTTCCGTCAGGCTCAACATCTACCCAACTCATACCGCCAAGCCCGTTATCCACCATATACCTGTTCCTGAACAAGATATCGGTTTCATAAATTTCATCAACCATTTTTCTTACTTCATCGCGAATGGCTGGCACTCCTTTCGGATCAAAAAGAGTTATTTTTAGCATCCCGGTCTTATTCTTGAAATACCCGATGGGTTCAAAACGCGATACAGGTTCGATCTTTTTTATATGCTCTTTGAACTTTTCCTGGAGGATCACTGCCATTTCAGGAGGAGCTTTTGCATAAAAATAAGGTTCAAAACCAGGAACCATGCAGCAGACGCTGTTCCCGGATCCATCCCTGCCGTAGAGCCTGACTACGGGTTTATTGTCGCTGTATGTGTAATCGGCGTCAAGGATCTGGAAATTCATCAGGATTAGATTTGGTTGAATGTGTTTATAGGTTTCTTAAAGTGGATGAGTTTATATAAATAGGAAAGTTAATGGTTATAGGAAGTTTCAGCAAATTATGTTACGCGCCCTGTTCTGAAACTTATGATTCAGTGACCAGTATGCAGCATTCTATGAATTTGAAAGAAATCAGAAGAAAAACAAAAGAAACATCAGAAAAAGAACTGATCCGGGAAGCAATAAGAGCAAGGAAATTTTCAGGTGTCGATACTCTTCGACAGGGCATGAACCTGATTGATTTTGCCCTTAAAGTAAATAAGGGTGCTTTATGAGAAATATTGAACAGATTTTAAAACTTGTATGTGATTTCCTGAATAAGAACGATATAGACTATGTTATCGTGGGTGGATTTGCAGTCTTATTTTATGGAAATCCGAGAACTACAATGGATATCGATTATGTCATCCAGCTTGAGGATGAGAATATACCAATACTGATAAAATTCTTGCAGGAAAACGGTTTCCATGCGGATGAATATGATATGCGTGCTGCATTTAGGGAGAGATCACATTGCACAGTTGAAGATAAAGAAACAATGTTTCGATTGGATATCAAAGGAGTTTACAGCGAAATGGATGAAAGGACACTCAGGAATAAGAGGAAGGTCGACCTCAACGATATTGCTGTCTGGATAGCTTCCCCTGAGGATACGATCGTAAACAAACTGGTATTTGCAAGGGAACAGGATGTTAAGGATGCGCTGGGAATATTGATACGGCAATATGATGTTCTTGATATTGATTATCTTGAGAAGACGGCCAAAAAAATTGGTGTTTATGATTCTCTCAGGGAGTTAAGAGAAAAATATGAAAGTCGAAAATAAGGATAGAATAAGCAGCCGTCAGCCCACCTGAAAAAATCTGTCAGAAAGAAGGACGTGTCAAGTGAACTACGCAACCCTAAAGGGCTTGCGCGTCCCGCTGCATCGGCTCTCTGCTTGAGAGTCCTTCACGGGCGTTAATTCCCATAGTTCCTATGGTACATATTGGTTCTCTTATCTCAATTAGTTTT
>Ga0265296_1000380_pt1 | contig 72196 bp, 70 predicted proteins | sample MunlanPumphouse1_FD_189073 | JGI IMG/M metagenome (GOLD analysis project Ga0265296, IMG submission 189073) | Groundwater microbial communities from a municipal landfill in Southern Ontario, Canada - Pumphouse #1 | ecosystem: Environmental > Aquatic > Deep subsurface > Groundwater | place...
TGGTCGACCGACGCGCCCCGCCGGCGGGATCCGGCGCACAGGCGGGACCCGGCGCCGGCGCGGCCGGGACGCCGCGGGGCGGCGGCAGGGTCTGGGCCAGGGCCAGGCCGGCGGTCATGACGGCGCCGAGCAGGACGAGGGCTCCAACAGAGGTCTTCATCGCAAATCTCCTTCGGGACGGGTTTCGGGAGCGAGGGATGTCAGTCCTCCGTCAGACATTCCGTCCGTCGGGCGCCCGCCCTCGATGGCGGTGGCGATGGACAGGCGGTCGCGGGGTCGGCCGGCACGCACGCAACGGCGATCCAGGGTCAGGACCGTCAGGGTCGCAGGGCCTGTCTGGAGGACCTGAAGGTCGGTCCCGGATCAGGCCTTGACTGGCGGAGCGTTGAAGGCGGTCCCGCCATGGGAGAAGGGGCGGGCGAAGTGGGTCGCCAACCCGTGTGATGTGGTCTGCCTGTGCGGGCGGCTTGTCAATCGCGGGCGGGTGGAGGGGCGTCAGCGTCCCTTCTCCCCTCCGGGGGAGAAGGTGGCCCGGAGGGCCGGATGAGGGGGATGGCGGGCGCGGATCGGGCGCCAGCCGGTCTGGCTCAACCTTACCCCTCATCCGAGCGGCTCCGCCGCCCACCCGTCGGGCGTCGCCCTCCACCCCCAAGGGGAGAAGAGTCAGGTGGAGCGCCCCAGCTTTCCGCGTTTGGCCTTGAGCTCATACTCCTCGCCGCAGGCGTCGCAGCGGAAGTCGGCGACGGGCGAATTGTTCGGCAGCTGCGGCAGGCGGTCGGCGGCGCAATTGGGACAGAAGCCGTGCAGCGCGACCCAGGCCTCGGCAGCCGACCGCGCGGTCCGGGTCGGCCCCTTGAAGACGACGGCCGGTTCGGCGAAGCCGAACTGGCGCCCGGGATTGTCGTCCTGCCCCATGCGGCCACCGTAGCGGGTGGGTAGTAAGAGGGTGAGTCTTGCCTCTGGACGCAGATGGAGGTCGCTTGATCACCGAGCCCGCGTGCCGGAGGATTCGGTTGCAACTCGCTCCTTTGCCAACATAGGGTTCTCCCAAAGCCCCGGAGGCGGCCTTGAATTTCAACCAATTTCTGCAGCGCAATTCGGTCGCTTTCGCTGGAGCGTTACCAGTCGTCCACACGACAGCTTCTTACAACATATCCCAGATTTGGGAAGGAAATACTCTTTCGACTTCGGAGTGCGATGTTTTCACGAAAGAAGAGCTGCTCTACTTCTTCGTAGGACGACCATCGTACAAGATCGCTAATTCTACCGGCTCCGCCAACACATGGCAGCTTCCTTGTTGTTTTATATTCGAGTTTGACGCCATACCTCGCGCAAAACGAGTTTTTCCTTTCGACTCAGGCGCATTTGCGAGAAGCAGAACTCCCGACTATATATCCATGATGCCGCTAGAGAACTTCGATGCTGCGAGTGTTCCTAATGCATCTGAGCGGATTATTGGCGCATACTTTGGCGATGCAACGAGATATTTCAATCTCGTCCCCAAAGGAGAAAATGAGTTCTTGTCAGAATTTTCGGTAGGAGTGCTCGACGCTGAAGCGCACGCTGTCCACAAACTGATCTCTGCGGACAAGGATAACAAGGTAGATGACCGAAGGGCGTGTATCGAGCTTCAGGTTGATCAAGAAATAGATTTACAAGTACGGAAGCCTCTTGCTGTCATTGCACCTTCTCCCTACTTTGATGTTAAAGAATTCCGGAATCATGTCGTCAACAATTGGAACGCAAGAGCAATTCCTTATCCGATTTCTCCGTTGAACACGGATAGCTACTATTCTGATATCTACAACAGGGTGAAGTGTCTTTACGAAGAGCTTGGCTTACTATGACCGCCTACAGACTCTCGGAGTTGATCGATGTTGGATTTGGCAATCCATCGGTTTTGATCCCATGCTTCGTAACGGATGGATCGAACGGTTGCTTTGTACAACAAGTCACTGCAGACGGCACCGTCGAATATATGAAGGAGATTGTTGGACAGCCATACCCGCGCGTGGTTTCGGGCTTTCCTGCTCTCGGCATCAACCTTCGCGGGCAAGCGTTATTCGCCGTTCGCTGGATCGATCTGACGCTGAAGATCGGCACAATCAATGAGATGAAGAGCCTTTCATGGAGTCACACGGACCTTGAACACTGGCCGTTCTTCGCCTTGGATTCGGCTATAGTGTTTGGCGGTGATGAGAACACGGCCCTAGCGCGAGCGGCGGCAACGCTTGGGGACCAAGGGAGTTCGTGGCTTAAGATCGAGAAATCTGCCCGGCGATCCATGAAACGAGATCAGGCTCTCGACACCACGCCAGATGAGCTACTTGCCGCTTTACAGGATTTGGACAAACTAGAGGTCGGACCGTGGGCTCGCCGATGGACACACATGTGGGGCAAGTATCGAGGCCACCCAGTGTTGGCCAAGTACGCCTTTGATTGGATTTCGACGAGCACTTACCATTCACCTAAGCACGCTCTTATACTAGGAATTCTTCTTAAGAGTACGGATTCCAAACTATCAAGGACTGCTCTTGAAATAGGCCGAAATTGGCTCGCGAAGCGATCTTGGAAGCGGGGAACTTGGGCCCGCGTTTGGCTCAAGATTATTCCATTCGAGCCCGATGACTCTTCTCTTATCGAACTGGCTTTTCAGTATCTGGAGGACATGGCTCTCCCTGGAGCCGATGTCGCCTTTCCGGGTGATTGGCCTCGGCTCTGGCGTTGGTTGTGGGACGAGGAACTTGATCAGGATATCCTCTATCAGCTTGCTCTAACCGCCTTGGGAAGAGGCGGTCGGTCACGTCGCTTCTTCAAGAGTGTAACTACGGCCCTGTTGGCATCGGACGCCCCGCGCGTTCGTCAGATTGTATTCGAGTGGATGGTTTCTAGCCCCAATTTTGGGCCAGGTTGGGCAGATACCTGCGAATATTTTCTAACTGATCCAGATCGTCGGGATCAAGCCATGCCGCTGGCCATAGATTACCTCTTTAATTTTGATAATAAAGACACTCGAGGATGGCCAAATTTATGGCTTGCTGTGGTTGAAAAAAATGGCGGAACTGATGAACTGTTATTGATATCTGATCGGTGGATAACTCAGGCCGCTCAAAAATTGGCCCGCTGGCCGGATATACTTCATCGGCGACTCCAACTTGGCGAGATAGACGACCATGTTCGGATGATCGCGCTACAATGGATCGACGACCACAATCATCACCCCTATGCGAACATGATTGCGAACGAACTATCCACCGAACATGCTGCCGCCAGGGGGAAGTCTGACCCTCTACCACTGGTTAAGCTGTGACCTTGGCCTAGCTCCCCACCATTCTCTGGCTTTACATCCACCGGCCTCATTTGCTTGATATGATCATCGCAATGCGGTCCTCCTCCGTCGCCCTCCGGCATAAGTTCGCCCCCTCACCGCCCCTTCCGGAACGCCTCCGCCTTCTCCGCCGCCGCATCGGCCCGCCACCGCTTCGGCGCGGACTTGTCGACCGTCTCCCCCTCGGCGGTCAGCACCTCATTGGCGAACTCCAGGTCCATCAGCTTCATGCGCTTGATCTCGTCGCGCAGGCGGGCGGCTTCCTCGAACTCGAGGTTGGCGGCGGCGTTGCGCATGCGGCCCTCGATGTCCTTGAGGGCGGCCTGGAAGTTGGAGCCGGTGAAGGGTCTGGACTCCTCCTTCATCCCCGGCGCGGTCAGCTTGTCGAGGGCGCGGGACTCATAGGGGCTGGCGAGGATTTCGCGGATGTCGCGCTTGACCGATTCCGGGGTGATGCCGTGTTCGGCGTTGTAGGCCTCCTGCTTCTCGCGGCGGCGGTTGGTCTCGGCGATGGCGCGCTCCATCGAGCCGGTGATGCGGTCGGCGTAGAGGATGACGCGGCCGTCGACGTTGCGGGCGGCGCGGCCGATGGTCTGGATCAGACTGGTCTCGGAGCGCAGGAAGCCCTCCTTGTCGGCGTCGAGGATGGCGACCAGGCCGCACTCGGGGATGTCGAGCCCCTCGCGCAGCAGGTTGATGCCGATCAGGACGTCGAAGGCGCCCATGCGCAGGTCGCGCAGGATCTCGATCCGCTCCATGGTGTCGACGTCGGAGTGCATGTAGCGGACGCGGACGCCCTGTTCGTGCATGTATTCGGTCAGGTCCTCGGCCATCTTCTTGGTCAGGACGGTGACCAGGGAGCGGTAGCCCTGGCGGGCGACGGCCTTGACCTCGTCGATGACGTCGTCGACCTGGTTGCGGGTCTGGCCGCTGACCGGGCGGATCTCGACCGGGGGGTCGATCAGGCCGGTGGGGCGGATGACCTGTTCGGTGAAGACGCCGCCGGTGCGCTCCATCTCCCACGGGCCGGGGGTGGCGGTGACGAAGACGGTCTGGGGCCGCATGGCGTCCCATTCGTCGAACTTGAGCGGGCGGTTGTCGATGCAGCTGGGCAGGCGGAAGCCGTATTCGGCCAGGGTCGATTTGCGGCGGTAGTCGCCGCGGTACATGCCGCTGATCTGGCCGACGGTGACGTGGCTCTCGTCGACGAACAGCAGGGCGTTGTCGGGGATGTATTCGAAGAAGGTGGGCGGCGGCTCGCCCGGGGCGCGGCCGGTCAGCCAGCGGCTGTAGTTCTCGATGCCGGCGCAGGAGCCGGTGGCCTCCATCATCTCCAGATCGAAGCGCACGCGTTGCTCGAGGCGCTGGGCCTCCAGCAGCTTGCCGTTCTCGACCATCCAGTCGAGCGTCTCCTTCAGCTCGGCCTTGATGCCGGTGACGGCCTGGTTGAGCGAGGGGCGCGGGGTGACGTAGTGGCTGGCGGCGTAGACGGTGACCTCTTCCAGGTCGGCGGTCTTCCGGCCGGTCAGGGGGTCGAACTCCTGGATGGACTCGAGCTCGTCGCCGAACAGCTGGATGCGCCAGGCGCGGTCTTCCATGTGGACGGGGAAAATCTCGACGACGTCGCCGCGCTTGCGGAACATGCCGCGCTCGAAGGCGGCGTCGTTGCGCTTGTACTGCAGGGCGATCAGGTCGGCGCGCAGCTTGGACTCGTCGATCTGGTCGCCGACCTTCAGGGTGAAGGTCATGGCGGTATAGGTCTCGACCGAGCCGATGCCGTAGATGCAGCTGACGCTGGCCACCACGATCACGTCGTCCCGTTCCAGGATCGCCCGCGTCGCGGAGTGGCGCATGCGGTCGATCTGCTCGTTTATGGACGAGTCCTTCTCGATGTAAGTATCTGATTTCGGGACGTAGGCTTCCGGCTGGTAGTAGTCGTAGTAGCTGACGAAATACTCGACGGCGTTGTCGGGGAAGAAGCTCTTGAACTCGGAATAGAGCTGGGCCGCCAAGGTCTTGTTGGGGGCGAGGATCAGGGCCGGGCGCTGGGTCTGTTCGATGACCTTGGCCATGGTGAAGGTCTTGCCCGAGCCGGTGACGCCCAGCAGGACCTGGTCGCGCTCGCCGGTCTTGGCCGTGGCGACGAGCTCGGCGATGGCCGAGGGCTGGTCGCCGGCGGGGGTGTATTTCGTCTCCAGCCGGAAGGGGATGTGCTTGCGGCCGGCGGGACGGTCGGGGCGGTGCGGGGTCCAGTCGGCGGGCTTGCCGGGGGCCTCTTCCGGCGTCAGGCGCGGGCCGGTGACGGGGGCGAACATCGGCATGTGCGGCGTCTTCGCCGGCATGCGGGGCGCCTGGCCGGCGTCGTCGCGCAGGAAGGCGGCGGGCGCCTCGGCGAACTGGCCCGGGACGTGGACCGGCTTTGTGATGCGGGGCGCGGAGCCCTTGGGGGGCGAACTGGAACGGTTCATGAACAGCAATCTAGGACGAGGGGGGCCTGTTCGCCAGTCAACGCGCGGCGGCGCGGGAGGCTGCTGACAGCGGGTGTCAGCAGGGCGGGTGAGACGGTCCGAAAACCGCGAGACGCCGCGGGACCCGCGCGGCAGTATCGCGGCCCAGACGGAGACCCTCCCATGACCGCCTTCCACGACCTGCACCGTTCCGGCCTGCTGATCCTGCCCAACGCCTGGGACGGGGGATCGGCGGCGCTGATGCGGGCCAAGGGGGCGAAGGCCATCGCCACCACCAGCGCCGGCGTGGCCTGGGCGCTGGGCTGGCCGGACGGGGACGCCCTGCCCGTGGAGCGGGTGGTGCAGGTCACGCGCGACGTCGTGCGCGCGGCGCAAGGGCTGCCGGTGTCGATCGATTTCGAGGGCGGCTATGCCGACGATCCGGCCGAGGTGGCGGCGCAGGCGGCGAACCTGGTCGAGGCCGGGGCCGCGGGGATCAATATCGAGGACGGCGGCGGCGCGCCCGAGGTCCTAGCGGCCAAGATCGCGGCGATCCGCGCGGCGGTCGGGCCGGAGCTGTTCATCAACGCCCGCTGCGACGTGTGGCTGAGGGGCGTCGGCGAGCCGGGGACGCGGGTGGCCGAGGCGGCGCGGCGCGCGGCCATCTATGCGACGGCGGGGGCGGACGGGCTGTTCACGCCGGGGCTGACGGACGTGGGCGACATCGCGGCCATGGTGGCGGCGACGCCCCTGCCGCTGAACCTGCTGGCCTTCCCGGGCCTTCCGGACGCGAGGACGCTGGAGGGGCTGGGCGTGCGGCGGCTGAGCGCGGGCTCCGGCATCGTCGGGGCGACCTGGGGCCGGGCGGCGGCGCTGACCGAAGGCTTTCTGGCCGACGGCCGGTCGGAGCCGCTGGGCGACGGCGCCCTGGGCTGGGCTGAGGTGAATGCGCTGATGCCGGCGGCGGGATGAGCCCGCCGGATCGCCTGATCCTGTCCCGGGTCGAAAGCCCGATCGGGCCGCTCGCGCTGGCTTGCGACGCGGCCGGCGTGGTGCGCGGCGTGTCGTTCGGGGACGGGCTGATCAAGGCGATGCGGCGGGAGTATCCGGCCGCTTCGCTGTCGGATGGCGAGACGCCGGCCGCCGTGGCGCGGGCGCTGGCGGCCTATTTCGACGGCGACCGGGAGGCCCTGGATCGCGTCGCCTGGTCGCTCGACGGGGCGGCGTGCGGAGACGGCTTTCAGCCGCGCGTGTGGAAGGCGCTGGCGGACGTGCCGGCGGGCGTGACCATCAGCTATGGCGAGATGGCGAAGCGGGCGGGAGAGCCCGGGGCGGCCCAGGCGGCGGGCACGGCCCTGAACCGCAATCCGATCCCGCTGATCCTCGCCTGCCATCGCGTCGTCGGGGCGGACGGGTCTCTGACCGGCTTCGGCGGCGGGCTCGAGCGCAAGGGCTGGCTGCTGCGGCACGAGGGGGCGCTGCTCATCTGAGCGGCGCCCCCGGCCCTGCAGCCTAGCGTCGCGCCTGTTCGACGCGGGTTTCCAGTTCGGCCCAGCGGCGCGTCAGGTCGCGGAGTTCCTGGCGCAGGCTGGCGGCCTCGGTGCGGCTGATCGCGCCGCTGCGCTCGCCGGCGACGATGCGGGCCTCGATCCGGGCGGCGCGCGCGTCGGAGCCGTAGTCGTCGCCAGAGTTGTAACCGTCATCATAGTTGTCGCCGACGCGGCGGTTCAGGTCGGCCCAGCGGCTTTCCAGATCCTGACGCTCGCGCGCGTCGATGCCGTTGCGGTCATAGCTGGTCTCCAGCCGGACGAGGGCGTCGAAGTCCGTCGACAGACGGTTGGCCTGTGAGCGGGTCAGGGTGCGGTTGCGCACGCCGGCGTCGAGACGCGCGTTGAACGAGGTGCGGCTCTCGGCCAGCGGACGCCAGCTGTCGTAGCCGTCTTCATATCCGCTCTGGCCGCCGGCCTGATAGCGGGTGGAGAAGGCGCGATAGCGTTCGGTCAGATCGGCGCGCTCCTGGGTCGTGACCCGGCCGTCGGCGGTGTAGCGGGCCTCGAGCGTGACCAGATCGCCGTATTCGGCGCTCAGGCTGCGGGCCGCCGAAGACGAAATGGCGCCGGAGCGCACGTCGGCGTCCAGTCGGCTTTCGAACTGGGCGCGCTGGGTGTTGAGCGGGCGGCGTCCACGCGACCATTCGCTGTCCAGGGTCGTCGAGACGCCGAGCCGGTCGCCGAACAGGGCGCCGAGAATGGCCCCGATCGGGTCGGACTGGGTCTGGGTCTGACCATAGGGCTGGGTCTGGCCGTAAGGCGTCTGGGCCGAGGCCGCGCCTGCGGCCAGGGCGAGGGCGGCGGCCGAGGCGGCGGCGAGAAGTTTCATCGATGTCATGGGGTGTCTTTCCGGGCGGGGTGCGTCCCTGTGCGGGAAGAACGAAGTTCGACGGTGAAGGTTGCGGAGCCGCCGCTCATCTTCACCGCGATTCAGACTAGACAGAGCGCATGACCGCCCTCCCCCTCCCTGACCTCCTCCTGCTGCTCGCCGCCCTGGTCGCGGCGGGACTGGCGGGCGGGATCGTGGCGGGGCTGTTCGGCGTGGGCGGAGGCACGGTGATCGTGCCGGCGGTGTTCTACGCCTTCGAGGTGCTGGGGGTCGGGGGCGAGGGCAATCTGCACACGGCGATCGGGACGTCGCTGCTGACCATCGTGGCGACCAGCTGGCGCTCGCTGAAGGCGCACCGGTCGCACGGGGCGGTGGACGAGGACGTCCTGCGGACCTGGACGCCATGGGTCGGGGTCGGGGCCCTGATCGGGGCGGCGGTGGCGGGCGTCACCTCGATGGAGGGGCTGGCCATCGTCTACGGCGTCTGCCTGGCCGTGATCGCGGCGCAGCTGGGGCTGATGCCCGAGCGCTTCACCGTCGCGACGGACCTGCCGACGGGCTGGGCGCGACGCGGGCTGGGGAGCCTGATCGGCGGGCTGTCGGCGATGATGGGGATCGGCGGCGGCAGTTTCGGCGGGATGATGATGACCCTGTGCGGACGGCCCATCCATCAGGCCGTGGCCACGGCGTCGGGCTTCGGCGTGGCCATCGGAGCGGCGGCGACGCTGGGCTTCGTGGCGTTCGGCTGGGACGCCGCGGGACGGCCGCCGTTGTCGCTGGGCTACGTCAATGTGCCCGGAGCGATCGTGATGGCGGTGCTGACCACGGCCGTGGCGCCGTGGGGCGCCAAGCTGGCGCACTCGCTGGACAGGCGGGTGCTGCGCAAGGCCTTCGCGGTCTATCTGCTGGCGACGGCGTTGTCGGTGGTGGTGAAGGCTTTGTAGTGATTAGTGACTAGTGACTAGTGACTAGTGATTAGTCATCAGGCCCGGCCAACTGAAAACACTGTCGGGCGCGCCTGCGCAGTCTCACTACTCACTAGTCACTAATCACTAGCCACTACGGCTGCAGCGTCAGGCCGACCGGGGTCGCGGTGAAGGCCGATAGGCGGCCGAGGTAGCTCATGCCCAGCAGGCTGTGCGGCAGGCCGCGCTCGACCACCAGGGCCTGGACGCGTTCGACGCGGGCGCCGGCGACGGCCACGGCCTGAAGCTCAACCGGAGCGGCGCGGACCGGGCCCGAGGCGGTGATCAATGTGCCGGAGAAGTCTTCAGCGGTGAGTTTCAGACCCAGACGGGCGGCGTCGTTGCGGGTCAGGGCGACCACGCTGGCGCCAGTGTCGACCATGACGCGGACGGCGCGGCCCTCGATCAGGGCGTCAGCCCAGTAGTGGCCGTCGAGGCCTTTCAGCACCCGCCCGGGAGCGCCGTGGGCCGGCAGGGAAGCGTAGGCGGCCGGAAAGGTCGCGGCCTCGGCCTGACCGCGAAGGCCAGCCTGGTCCATCCACCAGACGGTGGTCAGGGCCGAGGCGACGGCGGCGGCCGTGATGCCGATGGAGGAAAGGTCGAAACGCATGCGTGACTCGTCCTGAAGCGCGTCGCTTCTGCGACAGCTCCCGTATCGCACGCGCCCGTTTGGATGCCGTGAAGGGGGATGGTTTGCGGGGGCTTAACGCGGCGACGTCACGCCGGGCCCAGCAGGGCCGGATCGATCCGGTTCCGGCGCAGGGGCAGGTCGGCGATGACGGCGGCGCGTTCCGCGTCGGTCAGGCCGCTCCAGCCGCCGATCTCGGACAGGGTGCGGAAACAGCCCAGGCACAGGCTGGAGGCGCCATCGACGACGCACACCTTGATGCAGGGCGTGACGACGGCGCGTGGCGGGGTCTGTGGGCTTTGGGCGACAGTCGATGACATGAATGCGAAATATGGTCCGATGCCGGAGTAAAAACTATTGCGTTTTTCGCCGGCCGCGGTTAGGTTGACGATGACGCGAAACGACTATGACGGTGAGATTCCCGAAAAGCACGACGCGTCTCTTTTCATCGTTCCATCGAAAGGAGACGCCAGGATGAACGACAGAGACCGCAACCTCCAGCACGCCATGATGTCATTCGCCCTCTGGGGCGGGATGCTGGTCAATACGAAGAACAACAACGGGGCGGGCGACCGCGTGATCAGCCACCCGTCGAACTTCGTGCCGATCAAGATCGAGAAGCGCCGCTAGGGCGTCGTCCGATCAACTGAAAAAGCCCCGGCCCGAAAGGTCCGGGGCTTTTTCAATTCTCATGTCGCACACGGGATACAGGCGCCGCGAAGAAATCCGTGTCAGTCTTCGACCGTAAGGGGCGAGCATATGCTGAAGCTTGAGGCGACGCTGGTCGCGACGACAACCGCGCGGCCGTGGCGAGGCGGCTGGTCGCCGGATCGCGGCGTAGACTTCATCGTCGGGGCGCCGCTGCGGGAATCGGTCGCCGCGGCGCCGGCGAACGCGGAGCGTATCGTGGCGGGCGAGCCTGTCAGTTTCCTTGACGCCGACGATATCCTGGCTCCAGGAATGGCGGTCATCCGGCGCTACGTCAGCCTCGCCGCCCAGGCGGCTGACGCCTCTGCAGACCCTCCCCTGACGCGGGCCTGGTCGTCCGTGGCGCGCAAGGTTCCCGGGTCCTGACGTTGCGGCGCGGCGTCGCTTGCGGCACAGCGAAGCCATGACCCTGATCCGCCGAGAACGCCGCGCACATATCGAAATCTGGACGCTGGACCGGCCCGACCGGCTGAACGCCCTGCCCGACCTCGAGGACGGCGCGGCCTTCGCCGCCGCCTGCGAGGCGGTGAACGCCGACCCGGAGGTGCGCTGCGTCGTCCTGACCGGGGCGGGCCGCGCCTTCTCGGCGGGCGGCGACCTGAAGGCGATGAAGGACCGGCGCGACCTGTTCGCCGGATCGGGCGCCGACATCCGCGAAGGCTATCGCCGGGTGGTGCACCGGATCGTGCGCTCCCTGTACGGGCTGGAGGTTCCGCTGGTGGCGGCGGTGAACGGGCCGGCCATGGGCCTGGGCTGCGACATCGCCGGGCTGGCCGACATCCGCATCGCCTCGGAGACGGCCAGCTTCGGCGTGCCCTTCCTGAAGCTGGGCATTTTGCCGGGCGACGGCGGGGCCTGGCTGATGCCGCGCAACATCGGCTATGCGCGGGCCGCCGAGATGCTGTTCACCGCCCGGGTGCTGGATGCGCGGACGGCCATGGAGTGGGGGCTGGTCAGCCGGGTGGTCGCGCCCGAACGGCTGATGGACGAGGCCCTGGAGATCGCGGAGGACATCGCCGCGCGCGCGCCCCAGGCCCTGCGCATGACCAAGGCCCTGCTGCGTCAGGGCCGCGATGCGACCTTCGACCAGATCCTGGAGATGACGGCCTCCATGCAGGCGCTGGCGCACCTGGGCGACGACCATCTGGAAGGCGTGACGGCGGCGCTGGAGAAGCGGCCGGCGGATTTCACCGGCCGGTAGAGCCGGGCTGGCGCGCCAGGCGTCACGGTTCGTGATTTCGACGGATCAGGGAAGCATGGTTCCTGAAGGCAGGGGCGGCGGTCGGGGGACGGCCGCGTGGGAGACGATGGATGACAACGGCGCAACTCAGCGTGGCCTTCTTTCTGCAGATGGCGATCATCATCGCGACCTGCCGCATCGTGGGCTGGGCGGCGAAGAAGTATATGGGTCAGCCCCAGGTCGTCGGCGAGATGATCGCCGGCGTGATCCTGGGTCCGTCGCTGTTCGGCCTGCTGGCGCCCGATCTGCAGGCCGCCCTGTTCCCCGCGGATTCGAAGGATGTGCTGTTCGTCGGGGCCCAGCTGGGCGTCGGCCTGTACATGTTCCTGGTGGGCCTGGGCTTCCAGACGGAGCATTTCCGCAGCAACGCCCGCAGCGCGGCGGCCGTGTCCCTGTCGGGCATGGCGGCGCCCTTCCTGATCGCGATCCTGATCACGCCCTGGCTTGTGGGCCAGAACCTGTTCGGCGAAGGGGTCAACCTGACCCAGGCGTCACTGTTCATGGGGGCGGCGATCTCGATCACCGCCTTCCCCATGCTGGCGCGCATCATCCATGAGCGGGGACTGAGCGGCACGCCGCTGGGGACGCTGTCGCTGTCGGCCGGGGCCATCGACGACGCGGGCGCCTGGATCGTGCTGGCCATCGTGCTGGCCACCTTCGGCGGCGGGCCCGCGGTGGCGGTGACGGCGATCGCCGGCGCGGCGGCCTTCGGCGTCTTCATGCTGACGCTGGGACCGCGCCTGCTCGCTCCCCTGGGCCGGGTGGCGGAGCGCGAACAGCGCGTCAGCCCGGCCCTGCTGGGCATCGTGCTGGTGCTGTTCATGCTGTGCGCCTGGGCCATGGATGCGATCGGCATCCATGCGGTCTTCGGCGGTTTCATCCTCGGCGTCGTCATGCCACGCGGCGTGCTGAGCCGCGAGATCAAGCGCCAGCTGGAGCCGTTCGCGGTCGTCGTCCTGCTGCCGATGTTCTTCACCTTCAGCGGCCTGCACACCCAGCTGAGCATGGTCAACAATCCCGCGCTGCTGATGACGGCGCTGGCCATCCTCGCCGGCTCGGTTCTGGCCAAGGGCGGGGCCTGCTGGGCGGCGGCGCGGCTGACGGGTCAGGACAATGCGACGGCCATGGGCATCGGCGCCCTGATGAACGCGCGGGGCCTGATGGAGCTGATCATCATCAACATCGGGCTGCAGCGCGGCGTCATCGGCCCCGCCCTGTTCTCGATGCTGGTGCTGATGGCGATCATCACCACCCTGATGGCCTCGCCCCTGTTCGAGGCGGTCTATGGACGCAAGGCGAGGCAGCGCGGCGAACTGGAGGCGCTGAACGATATCGACGACGACGCGCCCCGGCCCGCCCCCGCCGACTCCCGGGTCTGACAGGCGGGCGTCAGCCCGCCTTGGCCGGGGCCTGCATGGCGCGACTGGCGGGAACCCCGGCGGCGACGGCGCGGGGGGCGCCGGCCGTCTGGCCCGGCTTCATGAATTTCACCAGCACGCGCTGGCCGATCAGAAGCGGGGCGTCGCCGGCGGTCACGACGACCTCGACGACCCGTTCGTCGGAGCGCTGCGAGGGATCGTCCGAGGCCAGCTTGCGGGCGCCGAAGACGGCGGCGCGGCGCAGGACGGCCCCGACATAGACCTTGGACGGATCGCCCTCGGGCGTGATCTCGACGGCCTGGCCGGGCGTGATGTTGGGGATGTCGCTCTCGACGATCTCGGCGCGGGCGATGCGCGGGGCGTCGGGCTCGAGGTCGAACATGTTGGACACGTTCAGGGTCGAGGCGCCGGCGCCGGGATTGGCGTAGCGGCGCACGATGCGGCCGTTCTGGGGGGCGCGGATGACGGTCAGCTCGACATTGTAGGCGGCCTGGTCGCGACGGGCGCGGGCGGTCTGGACGGCGGCCTGCTGCGAGGCGAGCCGGGCCTGGGCCTGGGCGATGGCGTCGCGCGCCTGGTCCATGCGCTGGGCGGCGACGAAGTTGGTGGCGACCAGCTTCTCGAGGCGGTCGTATTCGCGCTGGGCCGTGCGAATGTCGACCTGGATGAGGCGCAGCTGGCTCTCGGCCTGGGCGACGTCGGCGCTGGCGCTCTGCAGGGCCAGGCGAGGTTCGTCGTCCTCCTGCCGGGCGAGGATCTGGCCGGCGACGACGCGGTCGCCTTCCTGGACCAGGACCGAGCGGACCACGCCGCCGCGGCGGGCCGCGATCTGGATGATGCCGCCCTCGATATCGACCTTGCCGTTGGCGATGGCGGCGTAGGGGCTTTCGACCTTCTTCTGGGCATTGGCCTTTTCCTCCTCGGCCTTCTTCGCCCGGCCGGCGCCCTGCATGACGTTGAAGCCGACGACGAGGGCGATGATCAGCACCAGGCCGATCCAGAGCCATTTGTTCTTGAGGAAGGCGGGCATGTCGATGGTCCTTGGGGTCGTCAGTGCGAGGCCAGGGTGGCGTCGGGATTGGGGATGCGGCGCTGGTCGTCGATGATGACGCCGTCTTCGATCTTGATGACGCGGTCGGCCCATTCCTCGAGGCGCGGGTCGTGGGTCACGCAGATCACGGCGGCGCCGTGTTCGGTGGCGGCGCGGCGCAGCAGGCGGATGACGATCTGGCCGTTCTCGCCGTCGAGGGCCGAGGTCGGTTCGTCGGCGAACAGGATCTGCGGATTCTTGGCCAGACAGCGGGCGATGGCGACGCGCTGTTTCTCGCCGCCCGACAGGGCCGAGGGCCGCTGGTTGAGACGGGCGCCCAGGCCGACCTCCTTGAGGGTCGCGGTCGCCTGCCGTTTGGCGTCGCCCTTGGACAGGCCCTGGAATTTCAGCACCACCTCGACCTGCTGCAGGGCGGTCAGGGCGGGGAAGAGGTTGAAGCCCTGGAAGATGAAGCCGCAGTTGTCGAGGCGGAAGCGGTCGATCTTGCCGGACGACAGCTTCCACAGGTCGTCGATGTCGAGGGTGTCGACCCGGCCTTCTTCGGGCCGCAGCAGGCCGGACAGGGCGGCGATCAGGGTCGACTTGCCGGAGCCGGACGGGCCCATGACCATGGTCAGGTCGCCGTGGCGGGCGTCAAAGTCCACGCCCTTCAGCACCTCGACGAAGTTTCTGCCGGACTTGAAGCGCTTCACCAGCCCCTTGGCCTCGATCGCGAAGTCGCCGTGTTTTCCGTGAGCCCTGGTGTGAGCGGTCATCGCAGCAGGTCCGCGGGCTGGCTGTTCTTGAGGATGCCGAGGGACAGCAGGCCCGACAGCATGGCGATGACGACGAGGCCGCCGCCGACGACGATCAGCAGGATCGGCGGCAGGGCGATGATCACGGCGTTGGCGAGGGCCAGCATCTGCACCAGCAGGGTCAGGCCGATGGCGGCGGCGACGCCGACCAGGCCGACCCAGAAGCTGAGCTCCATGACGATCCGGTTCAGCGAACCCATGCCGACGCCCAGGGCCCGCAACGAGGCGAACTCCTTGATGTTGGCCATGATGGCGCCGCGCAGGGTCTGCCAGGTGATGGCCACGCCGATGATGGTGCCCAGCACCACGCAACCGCCGATGATGATGACCAGGATGCCTTCCTCGAACATGGCCGAGGCGTTGGCGTCGGCCAGCTCCTGACGGGTCCAGGCCTTCCACTGGCCGTCGCCCAGGGCGTTCAGCTCGGCGGCGACGCGCTCGGCCTGGGCCGGGTCGCGCAGCTTGATCATCAGGGGGCCGACGCGGGGGCCGGTGTCCGCCTGGCCCAGCATGCGCAGGGTGTCGCGGGACATGACGATGTTGGCCTGCATCATGTTGGGATAGCCGCGGGTGATGCCGACGACGGTCACGGTCTGGCCGTTGTACAGGGCCTTGTCGCCCAGCTTGACGCCCAGCTTGGCCACGGCCGTCTCATCGATGGCGACGGTGTAGGGTTGGCGCAGGGCGTCGACCAACTCCTGGGAATAGTCGGTGGGAATGGTCACCGCGCCGGGCGTGGTGTCGATGATGCTGGCCTGGACGAACTGCTGGCGCGGCGCGCCCATCTTGGCCCGATCGGCCTGGGACATGGTCGGGTCGACGTTCTTGACCGACTGGAACGAGCCGCCGGCGCCGTCGAGCGGCTGGACCTCGACCACCGCCGGGTTGCGGTAGGCCAGGGGAATGAACCGGCGCGGCACGCCCGACGGACCGCCCATCAGGCTCTTGGCGCCTGGCTGCATGATGATGATGTCAGCGCTGGAGCGCTCGATGGTGGCGGTGAAGCCCTTGCCGATGCCGATGAAGACGCCGGTCATGGCCAGCACCAGCAGACCCGACAGGGCGAGGGCCATCACGGCGGCCATATAGCGCCGCCACTCATACAGCAGCGTGGATAGTGCGAGCGACATTGGTAAGGACAGACCCCCGAAGCGTTATCGCTATGTGACGACGCCGGACGCCGGAACCAAGTTAAATCGGGGTAAGGCGACCGACGTTACGCTTTCGTGAGAAGGCCCCGGGGCGATGGACGGGATCGGTTCATCGGGTCTAGGTAAACGCAACAGTCGGCGATCAACGCCGAACCTGGGAGATTACGCAGAATGCAGCTTCGTTCGCTTCGCGCCGCCGTCTCGGCGACCGCATCGCTCGCCGCAGTCGCCGGCTTCATGGCCGTGATGGCCGCCCCCTCGCCGGCCCGCGCCGATGAAGGCATGTGGACGTTCGACAACTTCCCGATCCAGACGGTGAACGACAAGTACGGCACCCGGATCGACCAGGCCTGGCTGGACCGGGTCCGCAACGCCGCCGTCCGCATCCAGGGCTGCTCGGCCTCCTTCGTCTCGGACGAGGGGTTGATCCTGACCAACTGGCACTGCGTCGTCGGCTGCGCGCAGGAGCTGTCCTCGCCCGAGCAGGACTATGTGAAGAACGGCTTCCTGACCGCGAACCGCGAGGAAGAAAAGCGCTGCCCCGGCCAGACCGCCGAGGTGCTGGTCGACATCGTCGACGTGACCGACCGGGTGCTGGGCGCCGGCGCCGGCCTGGAAGGCGCGGCGTTCAACGCCGCCCGCACGGCCGAGACCAACACGATCCAGACCGAGGCCTGCGCCGGCGACGCGAAATTCAGCTGCCAGGTGATCAGCTTCTACCGTGGCGGCCGCTACGCCATGTACAAGTTCCGCAAATACGATGACGTGCGGCTGGTGTTCGCGCCCGAGAACCAGGCGGCCTTCTTCGGCGGGGACCCGGACAATTTCAACTTCCCGCGCTACGCCCTCGATGCCGGCTTCCTGCGCGCCTATGAGGACGGCCAGCCGGTCTCGAGCCCCAATTTCCTGAAGTGGAATCCGAACCCGCCCAAGGAAGGCGACGTCACCTTCGTGGCCGGCAACCCCGGCTCGACCTCGCGCCTGCTGACCATGAGCCAGCTGGAGCGGCTGCGCGACCAGCAGCTGCCGGTGACGCTGATCCAGAACTCGGAACTGCGCGGCCGCCTGCTGGAATATTCGCTGACCGGCGACGAGGCCAAGCGGCTGTCGTTCGATCCCATCTTCGGCCTGGAGAACAGCTTCAAGGTCTACTACGGCCAGCAGGGCGCCCTGACCGACCCGGCCTTCATGAACACCAAGCGCGAGGCCGAGACCGAGCTTCGCGCCCGCGTCGCGGCGGACCCGTCGCTGGTGCAGCAGATCGGCGATCCGTGGAGCGAGCTTGAGCGCGTGCAGGCGACCGCGCGGGACCTGTTCCTGCCGGTGCGTCAGCTGGAGCAGGCCGCCGGCGGCGGTTCGCAACTCTACGCCATGGCCCGGACCCTCGTGCGGGCGTCCAAGAACACGACCATGACCGACGCCCAGCGGGCCCGGCTTGTGACGGCGATCGGCGCCGAAACGCCGATCGCTACGGACATGGAAGAAATCCGCCTGCGCTACTGGCTGTCCAAGACCCGCGAGTACCTGACGGTCGACAATCCGCAGGTGAAGGCCATGCTGGGCCGCGAAAGCCCCGAGGGTCTGGCCGACCGGCTGATCTCGAACACGCGGATGGGCGACGCCGCCTTCCGCGCCCAGGCCGCGACGATGACCACGGCGCAACTGGCCGAGGCCGATCCGCTGCTGGCCTTCGTCATCGCCAATGACGACGCCGCCAAGGCGATCGGCGACCGCTGGGCCGCCGAGGTCAACGCCCCGACCGCCCGCGCCGCCGAAAAGGTCGCCCAGGCCCGGTTCGCGGTCTACGGGACCAACCTGTACCCCGACGCCACCTTCTCGCTGCGCCTGTCGTACGGCCAGGTCGCGGGCTGGACCTATCGTGGCGTGACCGTGCCGCCGTTCACCTACATGGGCGGCCTGTACGAGCGGGCCACGGGCGCCGAGCCGTTCAACGCGGCGCAGGCCTTCATCGACAACGAAAGCCGGGTCAACAAGGACACAGTCTTCGACTTCACCTCGACCAACGACATCATCGGCGGCAACTCGGGCTCGCCCGTGATCAACGCCGACGGCGAGGTGATCGGCGCGGCCTTCGACGGCAACATCCACTCGCTGGGCGGGTCGTTCGGCTATGACGGCGCGCTGAACCGCACGGTGACGGTGTCGACGGCGGCCATCACCGAGGCGCTGCGCAACATCTATCCGCAGCCCCGCCTGCTGGAAGAACTGGGCGTCGAGTAACTTTCCTTCTCCCCTCCGGGGGAGAAGTGGCCGCCGGAGGCGGTCGGATGAGGGGGCTCTGTCCGCGCGCGATATCGCGGACGGAGTTCTCGTCCGGCAGCCCCCTCATCCGTCATGCTCCGCATGACACCTTCTCCCCCGAGGGGAGAAGGACAGGAGTATTCTGATGCGCCTCACCCCTGCCCTCGCCGCCGCCCTTCTGACCCTCGCCGCCGGCGTCGCCCGCGCGGAAGAGGGCATGTGGACCTTCGACAACTTCCCCATCGCCCGCGCCAATGCGACGCTGGGGACGAACATCGACCAGGCCTTCCTCGACAAGGTGCGACTGAGTTCGGTCAAGTTCGGCGGGTGTTCGGCGGGGATCGTCTCGGGCGAGGGCCTGGTGATGACCAACAACCACTGCGTCGCCACCTGCGTGGCCAATCTGTCGACCCAGGCGGTCAACTACGCCGAGACGGGCTTCACCCCGCGCAGCCGGGAGGAAGAGCTGAAATGCCCCGGCGGCACGGCCGAGATCCTGACCGACATCAGCGATGTCACGGAGCGGATGCACGCGGCCGGCGCGGGGCTGGAAGGCCAGGCCTTCACCCGGGCGCGCGACGCCGAGGCCGGACGGATCGAGCAGGAGGCCTGCGGCGACGCGACCGACAAACGCTGTCAGGTCGTGAGCCTGTACCGCGGCGGGCAGTTCAAGCTCTACACCTACAAGAAGTATTCGGACGTGCGGCTGGCCTGGGCGCCGGAGGACCGGGCGGCGACGTTCGGCGGGGACCTCGACAATTTCAGCTTCCCCCGCTTCGCCATCGATGCGGCCTTCATCCGCCTGTACGAGAACGGCGCCCCCGCGGCGACGCCGACGCATTTCAAATGGAACGCCGACAAGCCGGTCGAGGGCACGCCGGTGTTCGTCTCGGGCAGCCCGGGCGCGACGCAGCGCCTGCTGACCCAGGAGCAGCTGTTCACCATCCGCGACGTGGTCCTGCCGATGGATCAGCTGCTGGCCTCCGAGCTGCGCGGGCGGCTGATCCGGTTCTCCGAGGAGAGCGAGGAGAACGCCTTCATCGCCATGGACCCGATCGTCGGTCTGGAGAACACCTACAAGCGCGGTCTGGGGCGGATGCGGGCGCTGGTCGATCCGGCTTTCATGGCGACGCGGGCGGCCAATGAGGCGGACTTCCGCGCGCGTTATGCGGCGCGGCCGGACGCCACGGGGGCGGATCCCTGGGCCGAGCTGGCCGCCGTCCAGCCGATCATGCGCGAGACCTATGCCGCAATGGCCCTGCTGGAAGGCGGGACCGGCGCCGGCACGACGCCGGTGGCCGGCGGATCGCAGCTGTTCCTGTGGGCGCGGACCATCGTGCGCGGGGCGCAGGAGCGCGAGAAGCCTTCGGCCGAACGCCTGCCCGAGTTCGCCGACAGCCGGCTGTCAGGCGTGCAATCCGGCCTGTTCGCCGAGCGCCCGGTCTATCCGGCGCTGGATCAGGTGCGCATGGAGTGGTGGCTGTCCAAGACGCGGGAGTGGCTGACGGTCGACAATCCCGCGGTGCGCGGCCTGCTGGGCCAGGAGTCGCCGGAAGCCCTGTCCGCCCGTCTGGTCGGCGGCACCAAACTGGCCGATCCGGCCGTGCGGCGGGCGCTGTGGGAGGGCGGCCTGGCCGCCGTCGAGGCCTCGGACGATCCGATGATCCGTTATCTGCTGTCGATCCAGGACGAGACCCGCGCCGCGCGCTCGGACTGGGAGGCCCGCGTTCAGGCCCCGACCGACCGGGCCTCGGAACGGCTGGCCGCCGCGCGGTTCGCCGCCTATGGCGACGCCGTCTATCCGGACGCCACGGGGACGCTGCGGCTGACCTACGGCAGGATCGAGGGCACGGACGTTCCGGGCCAGCGGTTCGGCGCCTTCACCACCTTCGACGGCCTGTGGGACCGGGCGACGGGCGCGGCGCCGTTCGACGTGGCGCCGAAGCTGCTGGCCGCGAAAGATCGCATAGACGGCGACACGGTGCTGAACATGGCGGTGTCGTCGGACACCATCGGCGGCTCGTCGGGCTCGCCCGTGGTGACGGCGGCGGGCGAGATCGTGGGGGCCAATTTCGACTCCACCGTCCTGACCCAGCGCAACGCCTATGGCTATGACCGCAACGTCAACCGGTCGGTGATCGTGACCACCGGCGCGGTGACGACGGCGCTGCGGGATGTCTACGGGATGGAGCGGCTGGTGGCGGAGCTGGGGGTCGAATAGGGATTAGGGATTAGGGATTAGGGTCGATCAGATCTGCGCACTCGTCCCCAGCCCCTAACGCCTACCCCCTAATCCCTACAGCTGGCTCATCTTCTGCTGGGCCTTGGCGAAATACTGCCAGCCGGTCCAGAGGGTGACGATGGCGGCCAGCCAGATCAGGACGTAGGCGAAGGTCTGGAAATGCGGCTGCCATTCCAGCGGCAGGCCGAAGCCGTCCCACAGCAGCACCATCTGCAGCGCGCCGAGCGCCACCATCTGCAGGGTGGTCTTCCACTTGGCCAGCAGGGTGACCGGCAGCTTGACCTTGCCGGCGACGGTCTCGCGCAGGGCCGAGACGGCGAACTCGCGGAACAGGATCAGGCCGCAGGGAATGGCGATCTGCGGCAGGGCGCCCCAGGCCAGGACGCCGAGAATGGCGCCGGTGACCAGGATCTTGTCGGCGATGGGGTCGAGGATGGCCCCCCAGCGCGTCGTGGCGTGCCAGCGGCGGGCCAGATAGCCGTCGACCCAGTCGGTCGAGGCGGCGACCACGAAGATGACGAAGGCGGTGCGGCCGAAGCGGAACTGATCGTCGGGGCTGAGGTATTCGGACATGAACGGAATGCCCTGCGGCGCCGCCCCGGCCAGGATCAGGAACATGATGACCCCCGCGATCAGGCGCAGGCCGGTCAGGATGTTCGGAATGGGATTGGCGTGGGGATTGGGTGTCATAAGGGCGCTCCGATACCTCAACGCGATCTGCCACGCTTCGCTGCATGAAGCGAGATGGTTGGCTGTGCGAACCTAGTCCAGGGCCTCGAACCGGCCCGGTCCGCGCAGGGAGCGCAGCACGCCGTCGGCGATGCCGAAATGGACGCCGCTGAGCGCCAGCGTCCCCGCCGCCTCGCGTTCGGCGATCCACGGGAAGGTGCGCAGATTGTCCAGCGACAGGCGGACCACCGCCTCTTCGGCGAGTTGCTCGGCCTCCTCCGGCGCGCAGCCCTCGCAGATGCGGCGCACGACCGGAGCCCCCTGCGCCACCCAGGGGGCGACGAAGTCCTGGCAGTCGGCGGGGGCGCCGCGGATCATGGCGTTGACCCCGCCGCAGTGGGCGTGGCCCATGACCATGATGCGCGAAACGTTCAGCACCTTGACCCCGAACTCGAGCGCCGCCGAGACGCCGTGCAGATGGCCGTCGGGCTCATAGGGCGGGACCAGGTTGGCGACGTTGCGGACGACGAACAGCTGGCCGGGCGCGGTGTCGAAGATCAGGGCGGGGTCGGCGCGGCTGTCGGAACAGGCCACGACCAGGGTGTGCGGCTTCTGGCCGTCGGCGGCGAGCCCCTCATACTCGGCCCGGGCCTCGGGCCAGTGATCTTCGCGGAAGCGGCGGTAGCCGGAGAGCAGGGCGTCGCGGGATTCGTCGGTCATGAGGTCGGTATAGGCAATCTGCGCTCATTGGGGGAGAGGGTCACCCCCAGCTCATGGCGAACATCGTCACCGCCGCGGCGCCCATGCAGGCGGTGGCGAACCATCCGATGAGGCGCAGTGGGAGCGGGGCGACAAAGGCGCCCATCTCGTCGCGACGCGAGGCGACGATCATCATCGCCGCCATCAGCGGCACCGCGATCACGCCGTTGACCACGGCGCTCCAGAACAGGGCCTTGATCGGGTCCAGCGGCGAATAATCGATCGCCACCCCCACCAGCACCGCCAGGCCGATCACCGTGTAGAAGCCGATCGCGTCGCGAGGCTTGTGCTCGAGCCCGACCGGCCAGCCGCGCGATTCACAGACGGCATAGGCGGCCGATCCCGCCAGCACCGGCACCGCCAGCAGGCCGGTGCCGATGACGCCCAGGCTGAACAGCGCATAGGCGAGGTCGCCGGCGATCGGACGCAGCGCCTGGGCGGCCTCGGCGGAGGTCTGGATGTCGGTCACGCCGGCGGCGTGCAGGGTCACGGCCGTGGTCAGGATGATGAAGAAGGCGGCCAGATTGGCGAAGCCCATGCCGAAATAGGTGTCCCAGCGGATGCGGCTGAGCTGGGCCGGCCCCTGCTCGGGATGGTCGATCAGCGGGTCGGTGGTCGGATCGGCCTCGTCGTCCTCGACTTCCTCGGACGCCTGCCAGAACAGCAGGTAGGGACTGATCGTGGTGCCGAACAGCGCCACGATCATCGTCACCGCCGCCCCGGTGAGCGCGAGTTGCGGCATGACCGTGCGCCGCGCGACTTCGGCCCAGTCGATATGCACCGTCAGCGCGACCGCAAAATACGCCAACAGCGCCAGCGTCAGCCATTTGAGGAAGCGGACATAGCGGTGATAGGGCACCAGGATCTGAAGCGTCAGGGATACGCCCGCGAAGATCAGGGTGAAGGCGTGACGCCCCCAGCCCAGCACCAGCTCCGCCGCCGCGCCCATGGCGGCGAGGTCCGCGCCGATGTTGATCGTATTGGCGATGAACAACAGCCCGACCAGGCCGGTCACCACGGGCTGGGGAAACACCCGCCGCAGATTGGCGGCGAGCCCGTGTCCGGTGACGCGGCCGATCCGGGCGCTGATCAGCTGGATCGAGGACACCAGCGGATACAGGAACACCATGGCCCAGAGCATGTTGAGGCCAAATTGCGCGCCAGCCTGGGAATAGGTGGCGATGCCGCTCGGATCGTCGTCAGCCGCCCCCGTTATCACCCCCGGACCCAGCCGCTTGAGCATCGCCGCGCGGCGCAGCCTGCCGGATGTGGGTTTCATCATATGATCCAGTCCGACCGGCGCTCAGGGGCGCTTCCCGATACAGCCGCGCGCACCGTACCCGATAACTGGGGGCGCTGCATAAACACAGGCTGACTCAGCGCTGCGCCGCCGGATGGAAGAACGCGTGAATGCGTTCGGCCATGGGCTGGTTGATGCCTTCGACCTTCACCAGATCGACCACCGAGGCGCGGCCGACGCCCTTGGCCGAGCCGAAGGCGTGCAGCAGGGCCTTCTTGCGGCCCGGGCCGACGCCCTCGATCTCGTCGAGCGGGTTCTTCTTGATGTCCATCGAGCGGCGGGTGCGGTGGGCGCCGTTGGCGAATCGGTGCGCCTCGTCGCGCAGACGCTGGATGTAGTAGAGGGCCGGCGATTTCAGCGGCAGCATGAAGGGGGGCCGGCCCGGCATGAAGAACCGCTCCATGCCCGCGTCGCGGTCCGGCCCCTTGGCCACGCCGACGGCGGTGATGTCGTCCAGACCCAGATCAGCCAGCACGGCCAGCACTTCGGCCAGCTGGCCGGCGCCGCCGTCGATCAGCAGCAGGTCGGGGCGGACCACCTCCTCGCCCGCGTCCTCGTCCTTGACCAGACGCGAGAAGCGGCGGCGCATGACCTCGCGCATCATGCCGTAGTCGTCGCCGGGGGTCAGGTCCTCGCCGCGGATGTTGAACTTGCGGTACTGCGACTTCTGGAAGCCCTCGGGTCCGGCCACGACCATGCCGCCGACGGCGTTGGTCCCCTGGATGTGGGCGTTGTCGTAGATCTCGATCCGCTCGGGCCGGCTGTCCAGACCGAAGGCCTCGCAGACCTCGTCGAGGATTTTGCCCTGGGCCGAACCCTCGGCCATCTTGCGGCCCAGGGCCTCGCGGGCGTTGGTCAGGGCGTGATCGACGAGGCTGAGCTTGTCGCCGCGCAGGGGGCGGGCGATCTCGACCTTTCGTTCCGCCTTCATCGAGAAGGCCTCTTCCAGCAGCTCCAGCTCATGCGGCCGGACGTTGGACAGGATCAGGCGCGGGATCGGCTTGTCCTCATAGAACTGGCCGAGGAAGGCGGCGAGGATTTCCGGGTCCGTGTCGGTCTTGTCGACGCGCGGGAAATAGGCCCGGCCGCCCCAGTTCTGGCCGCCGCGATAGAAGAAGACCTGGACGCAGGCCTGACCGCCCTCGGAGAACAGGGCGAAGACGTCGGCCTCGGCGACACCGTCGGCGCTGACCGAATTCTCCATCGAGATGGCCGACAGGGCGCGGATGCGGTCGCGGACGCGGGCGGCCTGTTCATAGTCCATCGCCTCGGCGGCGGCGCTCATTTCGTCGGACAGGCGGGCGATGACGGCGCGCGACTTGCCCTTCAGGAAGGCCGAGGCCTCGTCGACCAGGCCGGCGTAGTCCTCGAGCGAGATCAGGCCGGTGCAGGGGGCCGAACAGCGCTTGATCTGATGCAGCATGCAGGGCCGGGTGCGGGTCTCGTAGACGCTGTCGGAACAGGAGCGCAGCAGGAAGGCCTTCTGCAGGGTGTTGAGCGTCCGGTTGACCGCCCAGGTCGAGGCGAAGGGGCCGAAATAGTCGCCGGGCGTGGTGTGGGCCCCGCGATGCTTGCGGACCTGGGGCGCGCGGTGGTCCTTGCGGATCATCAGCTCGGCGAACGATTTGTCGTCGCGCAGCACCACGTTAAAGCGCGGCTTCAGCTGTTTGATGAAGCTGGATTCGAGCAGCAGGGCCTCGGTCTCGGAGGCGGTGATGACCAGCTCCATCGAGCGGGTCAGGGAGACCATCAGGCCGATGCGCTGGGTGTGGAACCGGCCCTGGGCGTACTGGAGGATGCGCTTCCTGATCGAGCGCGCCTTGCCGACATAGAGGCAGGTCCCGTCCTCGCCGTACATGCGGTAGACGCCCGGCTTGTCGGGCGCCCGCCGCGCCTCGTCGCGGATCAGGTCGGCCGCGACCAGGGCGGTCGGCGGCGAATCGGCTGGCAGGGTCTCCTCGGTCATCGGGACCGATATAGGCCTAGAAGCGGCGGACCATAAGGACGCCGGCCAGAACCAGGGCGACGCCGGCGGCGCGGCCGAGGCTGATCGGCGCTTTCGGCACGCCGAAGGCGCCGAAATGGTCGAGCAGCAGGCCGACCAGCAGCTGTCCGGCGACCATCAGGGTGATGGTCAGGGCGACGCCCAGACGCGGCACGCCCCAGGCAGCGGCGACGACGAAGATCGCGCCGTACAGGCCGCCGACCCAGGCGTACCAGGGCAGGGCGCGGGCGGCCGCGACATCGGGTTTCGCCTGCAGGATCATGGCGACGATCCCGAGCGCCGCCGTTCCGACGGCGAAGGAGATGAGGGCGGCGTTCACCGGCGAGCCGGCGGCGCCCATCAGCCTGGCGTTGGTCGGGGCCTGAAGGGCGGTCGCGCCGCCGGCGAGAACGACGGCGATCATGGAGAAGAGGGCGGGGTTCATGCCGCGCCTGTACCATCCCGTCGCACACGCCGCATCGGGGAAGATTTGAGGCCCGCGCAACGATCAGGCCGCCGCCGTCCTTGAACAGCGGGGCGGGGCGCTTTATTGCGGGCGGCGTTCAAGGAGCTTTCCATGCTGGCCCTCTACATCATCCTCGGTTTCGTCGCGGTTCTGGCCGCCATCAACTTCATCGAGTTCGGCCGGGTTGACTGACCGGCCGGCCCGTTCCGGCGCCGCGCTCGTCACGGGCGGCGGCAAGCGGATCGGGCGCGCGATCGCCCTTGAGCTGGCGCGAGCCGGCTTTGACGTCGTCATCCACTATCGCGCGTCGGAAACGGCGGCCGAAGCGGTCGCCGACGAGGTACGCGCGCTGGGCCGCAAGGCCGCGACGGTAAAGGCGGATCTGGCCGTCGAGGCGCAGGTGAAGTCGCTGGTCGCCGCCTCGGTCGAGGCCATCGGCGGACCGCTGGCCGTGCTGGTCAACAACGCCTCGGTATTCGAGGACGACCGGGTCGGCTCGCTGGGCCGCGAGACCTGGGACGCCCATATCGAGACCAATCTGCGGGCGCCGATCGTGCTGGCCGAGGCCTTCGCCGGGCAGGCGCCGGACGGGTCCGCGATCGTCAACCTGCTGGACCAGCGGGTGCTGAAGCCCGATCCGAGATTCATCTCCTACGCCCTGTCGCGGAACGGCCTGTGGTGGGCGACGCGGACCCTGGCCCAGGCGCTGGCGCCGCGCATCCGCGTCAACGGCGTCGGTCCGGGACCGACCCTGCCGTCCGTGCACCAGAGCCCGGCCGATTTCGAGGCCGAGGCCCGGGCCACCTTGCTGCAACGGGCCGGCAGTCCCGACGCCGTGGCCGCCGCCGTGCGCTGGCTGGTGGACGCGGAGCTGGTGACGGGCCAGATGATCGCCGTCGACGGGGGCCAGCATCTGGCCTGGCGCACCCCGGACATCGTGGAGTAGGCCGTGAGCGTAACCCCCCTGCCCTTTACCGGCGCCGACGCCCCCCGACTGGAGGGTCTGACGGTGTTCGTGCGCGGACTGACGCTCGAGGCCGGGATCGGCATCCACGGCCATGAGCTGGGCCGGCTGCAGCGGCTGGTCATCGATGTGACGCTGGCGCTGGCGCCGGCGCCGGTCGAGCGGCTGGGCGACACGGTCAACTATGAGACCGTCGCCGCCGCCGCGCGGGCGATCGTCGCCGAGGGCCATGTCGGGCTGGTCGAGACCTTCGCCCAGCGGCTGGCCACGGCCTGTCTGGGCGATCCGCGCGTGCGGCGCTGCGCCGTGCGGATCGAGAAGCCGGGCGCGCTGGACGGCGCGGCGGCGGCGGGGTGCGAGGTCGTGCTCTCGCGCTGAACCCCTGTGGGCGCCCCGAGGCGGTTGCGCGGCGCGCGAGGGGCCGTCATACCTTGGGCCAGACGACAAGGACCCCTTGATGGCCGAACCCGGCGATCCCTCCAATGCTGACGATCACGACGACCTGATCGGCTTCGCCTCGCCGGCGTCGCTGCAGGGCCGCACGCGCGAGCCGGCGGAAACCCCGGAGCCCGCCGCCGCCGAATCCGACCCGGCGGCGCCAGCGCCCGAGCCAGAGCCAGCGCCCGAGCCCGAGCCTGAAGTCGCGCCCGAGCCCGATCTGTTTACGACACGGACCGTATGGACCTCGGCGCCCGCGGACCCCGAGCCGGTCGCGGCGGCGCCTGAACCGATCCCCGTCGTCGCCCCGCCTGAACCCGCCCCGGAACCCGTCAAGGCGGCGTCCGTCTTCGAGCGATCCCCGGACGCGCCGGCGCGCCGGCGTCGGCGCGATCCCGGCGCCGACCTGCCCAACGGCGGGATGGGGCTGTACGCCGTCTACGCCCTGATCCTGTTCGCCGTGCCGACCCTGGGCGTGTCGGCGGCGATCGGCCTGCTGGCCGTGACCGGCCGTTCCGGACCCGATGACGCGTTGTCGCGCTCGCACTTCGTCTATCAGCAACGCACCCTGTGGACCGGCGCCGTCGCGGCGATGGCGGGGTTGATATTGCTGGCCGCGCCGTTCGCCCTGGGCGTGCCGATCCTGTTCCTTCTGGCCTTGTGGCTGGTGCTTCGCGGCGCTTCAGGCGTCTGGGCCCTGAAATCCGGCCGGCCGATCGCTGATCCGCGCGGCTGGTGGATCTGACGGAGAGACGACCGATGGCCGATGCGACGTCCCCCGCGGGCAAGGCGATAGAACCGCGACCGGGCCATGAGTCCGAGGGCAAGCCGGCGGCCCTGATCGCCTGGGGCCTGTACATCCTGTCCCTGCCCAGCGCCAACCTGCTGGTCATCGTCGGCCTGATCGTCGCCTATGCGGCCCGGGGGACCGCGACCGGTCTGGCGCGGAGCCATCTCGACGCGCAGATCGGCCTGTTCTGGTCGGTGTTCTGGTGGACCATCCTGCTGTGGATCCTGATCGCCATCTGCGTTCTCAGCGTGGTGGCGGCGCCGCTGACAGGCATCGTGGTGGTCCCCGCGGCGATCGTCGTCGGACTGGGCCTGCTGTTGCTGACGGTGTGGTTCACGGTGAAGAGCATCATCGGCATGGCCAATCTGCTGGGCGACAAGGCTCCCTGACGCCGGAGCGCGGTCGCGTCGGCGAGCCAGGCGCGCATTTCGCCGGTCGGCCGGGAACGGCGGCCGGGCGACGGGGTTGGCCCTGTGTCCCCTGCAGACACGTGAGAGGCCCATCCCCATGACCGAGTTCCGCGACGTTGTAGACGAACACAGGTTCGAGCAGGGGTTCACGGACGCCGAGGGGCAGCTGCGGATCGTCTTCGCCGACTATGCGGTGCAAGGGCGGACGCGGGCGATCCTGCATGTGGAGGCCGATCCCGCCCTGCGCGGTTCCGGCGCCGCCGGACAGTTCATGCAGGCCCTGGCCGAGCATGCGCGGGCCGAGGACCTCAAGCTTCAGCCACGCTGCAGCTACGCCGTCGCCTGGCTGAAACGGCATCGCGAATTCGACGACGTCGTCGTCTGAATCCTCCCCCTGCGGAAAAGCCGATGGAGCGGGCCGGCGTTCCCGCGCATTGTCATGTTCGACGATACGGAGCCGCCGCATGCCCGACCTCGACCTGTCTTCCGTCAGCGCCGCCGCGGGGCCGTTGCAGACCTGGGTGCTGCCCGCCCTGCTGGGCCTGGGTCTGGCCTCGGCCACGGGCCTGCGGACCTTCCTGCCGCTGCTGATGCTGGCCCTGGCCGCGCGGTTCGAGATGTTCGGCGTGCGGCTGATCGACCAGATGGACTGGCTGGTCTCGTGGCCGGCCATCGCCGCCCTGACCACCGCCGCGGTCGCCGAGTTCGCCGGCGACAAGGTCCCGGCCATCGATCACGCGTTGAACGCGGTCGGCTATGTCACCCGACCGGTGGCGGGCGCCGTGGCGGCGGGCAGCGTCTTCTGGGGAGTCGATCCGGCGGCGGCGGCCATCGCCGGGATCATCGTCGGCGCCCCGGCGGCCCTGGCCTTCAACGCGGCCCAGACCGGGGTGCGCGTCGGATCGACGGCCACGACGGCGGGACTGGGCAATCCGGTGGTGTCGCTGGTCGAGGACTTCCTCGCCTTCATGACGGTGCTGATCGCCTTCGTGGCGCCGATCCTGATACCGGTCGTCATGGTCATCTTCGCGGTGCTGGTGTTCAGGCTGGCGCGGCGCATCCGCGACCGGAACGATCCGAGGCCGGCCTAGAAGGACCCCGGATACGTCAGGCGGCCTCGCCGCGCCGCGCTTCGGCCTCGCGGACGGCGTCCACGGCCTCGTCCACGACCTCCAGCCCGGCCCCCGGACGGATGGCCTCGACGGTCAGGATGCGGCGGAAGGCGCGGGCCCCGGCGCGGCCGTGCATCAGGCCCAGCATGTGGCGGGTCATGGCCGCCAGATGGACGCCCTCGGCGAGACGGGCGGCCATATAGGGACGATAGCGGTCGATGGCGGCGAAGGCGTCGACGTCCGGCGTGGACGCGCCGTAGAGGCGGCGGTCAGCCTGACCGAGGATGGCGGGCTCGTGATAGGCGGCGCGGCCCAGCATGACGCCGTCCAGCTGAACCCCGTCACTGGCGTCCAGATGCGCCTCGGCCTCGTCCAGCGAGGCGATCCCGCCGTTGATCGAGACCGACAGATGCGGCCGCTCACGCTTCAGCCGGCGCACCAGCGCATAGTCGAGCGGCGGCACGTCGCGGTTCTCCTTGGGCGACAGGCCCTTCAGCCAGGCCATGCGGGCGTGGACGATGAAGGTGTCGATCCCCACGGCGGCGCAGGCGTCGACGGTTTCGAACAGCGAGACCTGAGGATCCTGATCGTCCACGCCGATGCGGCATTTGACCGTGGCGGGCACGGAGACGGCGCCCTTGATGGCGGCCATGCAATCGGCGACCAGCTGGGGCTCGCGCATCAGGCAGGCGCCGAAGCGGCCGGACTGGACCCGGTCGGAGGGGCAGCCGACGTTGAGATTGATCTCGTCATAGCCGAAGGCCGCGCCGATGCGGGCCGCCTCGGCCAGCTGGTCGGGATCCGAGCCGCCCAGCTGCAGCGCCACCGGATGCTCGACCGCGTCGAAGCCCAGCAGGCGCTGGTGGTCGCCGTGCAGGATCGCCGGGGCGGTGACCATCTCGGTGTACAGCAGGGCGTTGGTCGTCAGGGCGCGATGGAACGCCCGGCAGTGCCGGTCGGTCCAGTCCATCATGGGCGCGATCGAGAGGCGGCGGTTCATCGGGCGCGGGCTCTACACCAAAGCGGCCGCGGAGGCGACCTCACGCGCCCGTCTTGTGCCGCTCGTCCTCTTCCAGCGCCTCGGCGGCTTCTTCGTTGAGGGCCTGGCCCTCGCGGCGGGGCTTGATGTAGGGCTCGGGCTGGGGCGTGACGGCGTTGCCCCGCATCAGGGCGCGGCCGGCCTGGAGGCCGCCCGACAGCTGCAGCGTCAGCCGTTCCTCGTCGCGGCGGCGGACGTCCGCGATGGTCTCGCGCGCCTGATCGCCGGTGAAGCCGAGATCGATCAGCACCTGGTAGCCGAAGGTCAGGGCGCTCTCGAAGGTCTCGCGGATCTGGTATTCGACGCCGGCGTTGACCAGGCGGATCGAGTGGCCCCGGTCGTAGGCGCGGACGAACAGCTTGGTCAGGGGGAAGGCTTCCTTGACCACCTCGACGATGCGGTCGGCGACCTCGGGCTTGTCGACGCAGACGAGGATGGTTTCCGCCGTGGCCGCGCCCGAGGCGCGCAGGACGTCGAGGCGTGACCCGTCGCCATAGTAGACCTTGAAGCCGAAATTGCCGGCGGCCTGGATCATCTCGACGTCCAGATCGATGATGGAGACGTCGACGTCGCGGGCCAGCAGCGGCTGGGACACGACCTGGGCGAAACGGCCGAAGCCGATGATCAACACGCGCTCGCGCAGGTCACGGGCATGGTCGACGCCGTCGGCGTCATCCGCCGACAGGGACTCGTCGGGGCGCAGCCGGTCGGCCAGCATGACCCGCAGCGGCGTCAGGGCCATGGACAGGATGACGATGGCCGAGAGGATGGCGGCCGTGCGGGCGTCGAACAGGCCCATGGCGAAGGCGGTGGAATAGAGGACGAAGGCGAACTCGCCCCCCTCGCCCATCAGGGCGGCGCGCAGCAGGCCCTCGCCGTGCTTCTGCCGCAGGCGGGCGACGGCGTAGACGGCGACCATCTTGGCGGTCATGAAGGCCGCCAGCCCGCCCAGCACCCAGGCCCAGTCGACCGCCACCACGCGCAGGTCCAGCGACATGCCGACGCTGAGGAAGAACAGGCCCAGCAGCAGGCCGCGGAACGGCTCCACGTCCGCTTCGAGCTGGTGCCGGAAGGTCGATTCCGACAGCAGGACCCCGGCGAGGAAGGCCCCCATGGCCATCGACAGCCCGCCCAGGTTCATGGCGTACGCCGCGCCCAGGACGACGAACAGGGCGCCCATGGTCATGACCTCGCGGCCGCCGTACCGGGCCAGCAGACGGAAGAAGGGGTTCACCACCCACCGCCCGGCGACATAGACGAGGGCCACGGCGGCGATGGCCAGGCCGATGGTCATCCAGATGGGGGCGCCGGTCTCGACCGCCGATCCGTAGGTCCCGGCCAGCACGGCGACGAGGGCCAGCAGCGGCACGATGGCGAGGTCTTCGAACAGCAGGATCGAAACGACCCTCTGGCCGGCGGGGTCGGCGTTTTCGTTGCGCTCCTCCAGCAGCTGCATGACGATGGCGGTGGACGACAGGGCGAAGCCGAAACCGGCGATGACGGCCGCGTGCCAGGCCAGTCCGGCGGCCATGGCGAGGCCGGTCAGCAGGAGGGCGCAGGCCAGCACCTGCACCGCGCCGAGACCGAAGATCTCCTTGCGCAGGCTCCACAGCCGCGCGGGGCGCATCTCCAGGCCGATGATGAACAGGAACATGACGACGCCGAACTCGGCCACGTGCAGGACCGACTCGGGGTCGTCGACCACGCCCAGCACGGACGGACCGATCAGCAGGCCGGCGGCGAGATAGCCGAGCACGGCGCCCAGGCCGAAACGGCGGAACAGGGTGGCGGCCACGACCATGGCGGCCAGCAGGGCCACCGCATGGCCCAGACCCATGCTGGTCGTCTCGTGCATGCCGGTCCCCTGTGAGCGTGGCTGTCCATTGTGGGGAGTGATGCGCGGTTGCGCCACCCCGCGACTGTCGAACGCCGGCCGCTGAAAACGCCACAGTTTCGCCCGAGACGGGTTTGCCTCATGCTGGACTGACAACCCAAGGGAGATGCGCCGATGACCGTCCTTCCGCTGAAGCAGGCCCTGGCCGGGGCGATGAGCCTGGCCCTCGCGTCGCCGGTCGCGCCCGGAGCCCTGGCCCAGTCCGGCGCCCGGCCGATCGATCCCGACAAACCGTCGGACGGGGTCGTCTCCGCCGCGGCCTGCGCGCCGTTCGGCTTTGTCGTGCGCGAGCCGCGCATGCTGGACAATGTGGTCGTGACGGGCAGCCGCATCACCGCCGGAGCGCCGGCGACCGGCGCGCCTCCGCCCCCGACGATGATCGCGCCGCCGCCTCCCCCTCCCCCTCCCCCGCCGCCCCGGCCGCCCGTCTCCGGCGAGACGGCGCAGTACCTGACCCGGGCGCCGGCGCTGTCGAACTCGACGGTCCCCGGCGGGCCCGTTCGCCCGCCTGTCGACACCGAACGCTATCCCGACGCCACGCCCAATCCGGTCAAACGGGTCGCCGATGAACCGGTCTCGACCTTCTCGATCGACGTCGACACGGCCAGCTATTCCAATGTGCGGCGCTTCATCGACGAGGGCCGCGCCCCGCCCGCCGACGCCGTGCGGGTCGAGGAGCTGATCAATTATTTCGACTATGGCTATGACCGCCCGACCTCGGCGACCCAGCCGTTCGCCGTCACCACGGCGGTGGCGGCCTCGCCGTGGTCGCACGGCCGCCAGATCGTGCATGTCGGCCTGCAGGGCTATGAGCTGCCCGAGGGGGAGCGGCGGCCGCTGAACCTGACCTTCATGGTCGACGTCTCCGGCTCGATGCAGTCGGCGGACAAGCTCGCGCTGGCCAAGAAGTCGATGAACCTGATCATCGACCGGCTGCGGCCGCAGGACCGGGTGGCGGTGACCTTCTACGCCTCGGACGTCGGCACCGCCGTCGGGCCGACGCCGGGCGACCAGAAGCTGAAGCTGCGCTGCGCCGTAGAGACCCTGAACGCCGGCGGCTCGACCGCCGGGGCCCAGGGCATGGTCAACGCCTACCAGCAGGCCGAGGCGGCGTTTGGCCGGGACAAGGTCAACCGCATCCTGATGTTCACGGACGGCGACTTCAACGTCGGCGTGACCGACAACCAACGGCTGGAGGACTATGTCGCCGCCAGGCGCGGGACGGGAATCTATCTGTCGGTCTACGGCTTCGGGCGCGGCAACTACCAGGACGCGCGGATGCAGACGGTCGCCCAGGCCGGGAACGGGACGGCGGCCTATGTCGACGACCTGAACGAGGCGCGGCGGCTGTTCGGTCCGGCCTTCGACCGGGGCGCCTTCCCGATCGCCGACGACGTCAAGATCCAGGTCGAGTTCAACCCGGCGCGGGTCAGCGAATACCGGCTGATCGGCTATGAGACCCGGCTGCTGAACGAGGAGGATTTCGCCAACGACCGTATCGACGCGGGCGAGGTCGGGTCCGGCGCCTCGGTGACGGCCCTGTACGAGATCACCCCGGTGGGCGGGCCCAGCCAGATTCCCGAGCGGCGCTATGACCAGAACCGGGTCGGCGTCGGCGGCGGCGATCCCGACGGCGAGGTCGGCTTCGTCCAGGTGCGCTACAAGCTGCCCGGCGAGCGGGACTCGCGGCTGATTCAGCATGTGCTGTCCAACGCCGGCGGCGGTCAGGCGAGCGCCCAGCCGCCGGAGAGCACGCGCTGGGCCATGGCCGTGGCGGCCTTCGGCCAGCGACTGCGCGGCGATCCGTGGATGGCCCCGGGCTATGGCTGGACCGACATTCTGGAACAGGCGCAGGGCGCGCGGGGGGATGACCCCTACGGCGAACGGGCGGCGTTCGTGCAGATGGTCCGGGCGGCGCAAGGCCTGCCGGCGCGGGCGCGGCCGTGACGCCCGCTTCCTTCTCCCGTTGGGAGAAGGTGGCGCGCAGCGCCGGATGAGGGTCGGCTGGTTGGAGCGGCGAAGCCGCCCCCAACAGACGACCCTCACCCTTTCGCGCAAGGACGGCGGCCTTCGGCCGTCGTGCGCTCAAGCCCTCTCCCAATGGGAGAGGGAAGGCGACATGATGCCCCGTGACCGAAACCCTCTCCCCCCAGACCGCCCGCCGCATCGCCCTGGCCGCGCAAGGCTTCGGCAGGACCCGCCCGGCCGCGCCGGGCCGGGGCCATGTGCGCGACGTCGCGCGCCGCCTCGGCGTGATCCAGATCGACAGCGTCAATGTGGTCACGCGGACCCATTATCTGCCGGGCTTCTCGCGAATGGGCGACTATCCGCGCGCGGCGCTGGAAGCCGAGGCCTGGGGGCCGCGGCGCAATCTGTTCGAATACTGGGGCCATGAGGCGTCGCTGCTGCCGCTGGAACTGCAGCCGCTGTTGCGCTGGCGGATGGAGCGGGCCCGGGGCGGGGCCATGTGGACCGGCCTGTCGCGGTTCGGGCGCGAGAAGCGCGACTATATCGACGGGGTGCTGGCCGAGATCGAGCGGCGCGGGCCGGTGACGGGCGCGGACTTCGCCGAAGGTCCGCGCGGGGCGCCGGGCTGGTGGTCATGGTCGGACGGCAAGCGGGCGCTGGAATGGCTGTTCTGGTCCGGGCTGATCACGACGAAGACGCGCAACGGGTTCGAGCGGGTCTATGACCTGACCGAACGCGCCCTGCCGGCGCGGATCATCGACCTGCCGACGCCGGACGACGCCGACGCCCAGCGCGAACTGGTCCGCATTTCCGCTCGGGCCATGGGCGCAGCCACGGCGGCGGACCTGCGGGACTATTTCCGGCTGCCGCTGGCGGATGCGCGGGAGCGGATCGCGGAGCTGGTCGAGGCGGGCGATCTGACGCCGGTCGCGGTGAAGGGCTGGCGGCAGCCGGCCTATCTGGCGGCAGGCGCGAAGACCCCGCGCAAGGTCGCCGGGTCCGCCCTGCTGTCGCCGTTCGACAATCTGATCTGGGCCCGCGACCGCACCGAACGGCTGTTCGGGGTGAAGGTGCGGCTGGAGATCTACACCCCGGCCCACAAGCGAACCCACGGCTATTACGTCCTGCCCTTCCTCGAGGACGAGGCGATCACGGCGCGGGTCGATCTGAAGTCGGACCGGCAGGCCGGGGTGCTGCGGGTGCAGGCGGCGTGGCGCGAGCCGGATGCGACGGCGGAAACGCCGGAACGGCTGGCGGCGGAGTTGCGGCGGATGGCGGGGTGGCTGGGGCTGGAGCGCGTCGAGGTGGCCGGCAAGGGCGATCTGGCGGAGGCGTTGGAGGCGGCGCTTTAGCTCTCCCTCCCCTTCATGGGGAGGGTCGATGGCGAAGCCATCGGGGTGGGGTTCGAAAGGGCCGGAGCGCGGACTGACGTACCCCACCCTGTCGTCGCTACGCGCCGACATCCCTCCCCATGAAGGGGAGGGAGAAGCGGGCTACACGTCGAACTTCACGCCCTGGGCCAGCGGCAGGCTGGTGGAGAAATTCACCGTCTGCGTCTGGCGGCGCATATAGGCCTTCCAGGCGTCAGAGCCGGATTCGCGGCCGCCGCCGGTGTCCTTCTCGCCGCCGAAGGCCCCGCCGATCTCGGCGCCGCTCGGGCCGATGTTGACGTTGGCGATGCCGCAGTCCGAGCCCCAGGCCGACAGGAAGGCCTCGGCCTCGCGCACGCTGTCGGTGAAGACGCAGGACGACAGGCCCTGGGGCACGGCGTTCTGCATCGCGACGGCCGCGTCGAAATCGGACCAGGTCAGGACGTAGAGGATCGGGGCGAAGGTTTCGTGCCGGACCACCGCAGTCTGGGCCGGCATGCGGACGATGGCCGGGCGGACATAGACGCCGTCCCGGTCGACCCGGTCGCCGCCGACGATCACCTCGCCGCCCTGTTCGACGGCCTGGGCCAGGGCCGTCTCGAAGCCGTGGGCCGCCGCGTCGTCGATCAGCGGGCCGACGAGTACGCCGTCCTCGCGCGGGTCGCCGACGGGCAGGGTCTGATAGGCCGCCTTGAGGCGCGCGATCAGGCCGTCGGCGATGCTCTCATGGACCAGCAGCCGGCGCAGGGTGGTGCAGCGCTGGCCGCAGGTGCCGACGGCCGAGAAGGCGATGGCGCGCACCGCCATGTCGAGGTCGGCGCTGGGCGTCACGATCATGGCGTTGTTGCCGCCGAGCTCCAGCAGCGACCGGCCGAGGCGGGCGGCGACCGTCTGCGCCACGGCCTTGCCCATCCGGGTCGAGCCGGTGGCGGAGACCAGGGCGATGCGCGGATCGGCGGTCAGGGTCTCGCCGGCCTCGCGCCCGCCGATGACCAGCTGGGACAGGCCTTGCGGCGCGTCGCCGAAGCGGGCCAGGGCGCGGTCGAGGATCGCCTGGGTGGCCAGCGCCGTCAGCGGCGTCTTCTCCGACGGCTTCCAGATCACCGGGTCGCCGCAGACGATGGCGAGACAGGCGTTCCAGGCCCAGACGGCGACCGGGAAGTTGAAAGCCGAAATCACCAGCACCGGGCCGAGCGGCTGCCACGTCTCGCGCATGTGGTGACCGGGCCGTTCGGAGGCGAGCGTCAGGCCGTACAGCTGGCGCGACAGGCCGACGGCGAAGTCGCAGATGTCGATCATCTCCTGCACCTCGCCGAGGCCCTCGGAGACGACCTTGCCGGCTTCAAGGGTGACGAGGCGGGCGAGATCGCCCTTCGAGGCGCGCAGTTCCTCGCCCAGCAGGCGGACCAGCTCGCCGCGACGGGGCGCCGGGACGCGCTTCCAGGCGTGGAAGGCCGCGACCGAGCGCGTGGTGACGCCGTCGATGTCCGTGGTTTCCCGCAGGGGCCCGGCGCTCGAGCCGTCGACCGGAGAACGGGTGGCTAACGTCCCGCCCCACACGGCGTCATCCACGCCCAGCCGCTGCAGGATGGCCTTCGCTTCGTTCGCCGCCGTCATCGTCGCTCTCCGGTTCGAGCGAGCGGCTTAACGGCAGAGCCCGACAAACGAAAGGCCGCCCCGTCGCCGGGGCGGCCCTCTGTTCGGCTCGCGGGGTTTTACCAGCGATCGCGGCGGTCCATCCGGAGCATGGCCTGGATGCGGTCGAGGCGATAGCTCAGGGCGGCGTACTCGCGCTGGCTCAGTCGGCCGTCGCGGGCGTACCGCCATTCCAGGCTGCGGTACTGCTGCATCTCCCAGCTCAGCCGCTGGGCCTCGCCCCGGCTGACGCGGCCGTTGTAAGCGACGCGGTTGATCTGCTGCGCCAGACGCTGGGCGCGATACTGCAGGTCATCGCCGTAGCCACGGTCGTAACCATGGCCCTGGCTGTAGCCCGGCGAGCCCACGCCGATGGAGAAGGTGACGTTCTGGGCCAGCGCCGGCGTGGCCGTCATGACCGCCGTCGCCGCCAGCGTGGAAAGCAGGGCCTTCCGGATCATGGCGGTTTTCATTGTCGTAGTCCTCATCGTTGCGATCCGCAGCGGACCGTGGACGCAGAAGACCACGCCGTGGCTGACCCGACCCTGAGGGTTTCGTTGTCCGCCAGTCATCCGGCTGAACCGGAACCGGCGGCGGGGGCGCGGGTTCTGTGGGCGACCCATCCAAGGAGAGGCCCGATGAAAATTCGCGACATCATGAGCAAGGACGTGCAGGTCGCCCGTCCCGGCGACAGCATCCAGGAAGTCGCCTCGCGTATGGCGGCCGGCGATTTCGGATTCATGCCCGTGGCCGACGGCGAGACGCTGATCGGCACGATCACCGACCGGGATCTGACGGTCCGGGCCCTGGCCCAGGGCGCCGCGCCGGGCGCCCCGGTGGTCGAATACATCACCCGCGATCCGCACACCGCCAATGCGGACGACGACCTGAAGACCGTGCTGGACGCCATGGGATCCCGACAGATCCGCCGCCTGCCGGTGCTGGACAAGGACAGCCGTCTGGTCGGCGTGGTCTCGCTGGGCGACCTGTCGACCCGCGTGAAAGAAAAATACGCCGGCGAGGCGCTGGAAGACATTTCCCGCACCTGAGTCCCGGTCAGGGTGAGGCCGGCGTTTACGTCTGCTTCACCCTTTCGCGGAACCGGCTGTTCACTCGCGCGGGCGCACTCTCGACCTTCAGGATCGGGAGACATGGATGGCGCGCGCGCAGTTCCAGAAGGGCCAGAAGGTCTGGGTCGAATGCGTCGGCGCATGGGCCCAGATCGAAAAGGTCCAGCCTGTCTGGGCCAAGGGCTTCGAGGAGCCCGTCCGCGTCACCTACGATGTCGGCCTCGGCCGGGAATTTCTGGGCCATGAACTGCTGCTGCCCACCGAGGATCCCGCCGTCAACACGGGCGAGGCCTGGCGGCTGATGCGGGCCCGCAACAAGTGGCAGAGCGCGGACGACTGCCCCCATCATCCCTTCCCCGGCACCTATCCGGTGGTCGTGACCGACAAGGCCGACTGGGGCGGGTGGCGCGTGCCCGGGGCGGAATACGACCGCGACCCTGACCAGATCGAATTCCAGGCGCGGCTGATCGCGGCCTCGCCGAAGCTGCTGGCCCTGGCCGAACGCCTCGTGGCCTCGGTGGACGAGGCGCCGGACGATGCGCCGCCGGAGCTTCAGGACCTGGCGCGGGCGGCGCGCACCGTACTGAAGACGGTCACGGACGTTCTGGCTTCGCCGACCGAGACCGTGGGCGGCCCAAACCAACGGGAAACGCAAGCCGCCTGAAACCGTTGATCGTTCCGAAGCAAGGCTCGACAGGAATCCGCGACGCAGCCTAGATTCCTCTGATCGACGTCGATTTCTGGGGGAGAGCGCCTTGCGGGGCAACGAGCGCCGCATAACCAGCGAGGGACGGCGCGCCGCGGACCGGCGCAAGGGCCCGCCGGCGTGGTTGCGCATCGCCTTGCTCACCGTCACCCTGGCCGTCGCGGCCTATGTGCTGCTGTTCGCGCGGGAAATGGTCCGGCCGGGACAGGAGGCGGACGCCCTGCGCCTGAGCGCCGTGGACCGCGAGGCCCGGCTGCTGGCCCTCGACCTCCAGACCCGCATCGCTCCCGTCCAATCCGCCGTGCGCGCCGCCGCCGTCGGATCCGGATCCCTGTCGGACATCCTGCAACGGGCCCGCGCGGGCGCGCCGGACAGCGCCTTCGCCGTTGTGGACGGGACTGGACGTCCCCTCGCGTTCACGAGAGGAGACGCCCGGCTGTTCGCCTCCGCGGCCGGCCAGCCGCAGCTGAGCGCCGACCGCCGCGCCGTGCTGGTCTCCAGCCCGCTTGAAGGCGGACGCCGGCTGGTCGGCCGCGCGCCCCTGCCGTCGCTGGCCGCGCAGGACGGCGTCAACCGCACGGTTCTGGCCGGCCCGGACACGCTGCTGATCGGCGCGGGCGCGGACGCCGCCGCGCTGGGCTTGTCCGCCGCGCCCGTGGCCGCCAACGGCCAGGGCGTCACCCTGCGCAGCGACGGACACGCCATCCGCCGCACGGGCGTCCCGGTCGGGGATACCGGGCTGATCGCCGTGGCCTCGACGCCGGTCACCGTCGGCGCGGGCGCCTTGATGGACGACGTCTGGGTGCTGACCGCGCCGGTCGGGATCGGCGCTTTCGTCGTTCTGCTGGTGCTTCTGCTGCAACGCCGTCAGCAAGGCATCAGCCGTGAATGGGCGGCCTCCGAACAGCGCTTCCGCGGCGCGGTCGAGGCGGCCCGGTGCGGCGTCTGGGAATGGGACACTGACAGCGAGACGGTCACCATCTCGGACTATATGGCCCAGCTGATGGGACTGGAGCAGCGCGGCGCGGTTACGGCCGAAGAGATGCTGGCCCGGATTCACCCGCGCTATCACGAGGCGGTGCTGCACGCCCTGCGCCAGGCCCAGACCTTCGGCGCCTTCGACGTCAGCTTCCCCGTGGCGGACGCCCAGGGCAAGGCGCGCTGGATCGACGCGCGCGGTCAGGCGCGGGGCGACCGGGGCGACGAGGGTTTCACCAGCGTGCTGGGCGTGGCGCTCGACACGACAGAGGCCCGCCGCGCCAAGGCCCAGGCCCAGGCCGCCGAAAGCCGGCTGCGCGACGGGATCGAGAGCGTGTCCGACGCCTTCGTCCTGTTCGACAAACACGGCCGGCTGATCCTGTCCAACCAGGCGTTCCAGGACGCCTTCGGCTTCGAGGAGGGCGTCGTTCGCCGCGGCGCCTTGAAGCAGGACCTGAACCGGATCGCCGCCCTGGCCATCACCTCGGACCAGCCGGCGACGGGCGGACGGGCGGGCGCCCGCGAGATCGAGCTGAACGACGGGCGCTGGCTGCAACTGGTCGAGCGTTTCACCTCGGACGGCGGCTCGGTCGTCACGGCCGCGGACATCACCGCCATCAAGCGCAAGGAGGCCGAGCGGCAGCGCGCCACCGAACGGCTGCACGTCACCATCACCGAGCTGGAAGACCGCGAGGAGCGGCTGTCGCTGCTGGCGCGGAAATACGAGGTGGCCATGACCCGGGCCGAGGCCGCCAACCAGGCCAAGTCGGAGTTCCTGGCCAATATGAGCCACGAGCTGCGCACCCCTTTGAACGCCATCAACGGCTTCTCGGAAATCATGGCGGGCGAGATGTTCGGACCGCTGGGCGACGCCCGGTACAAGGGCTACGCCGCCGACATCCTGAGGTCCGGCCAGCACCTGCTGAGCCTGATCAACGACATCCTCGACATGGCCAAGATCGAGGCCGGCAAGCTGACGCTGCACTATGAGACCGTGTCGCTGAAGGACGTGGTCGACGACGCGACCCGTCTGATGCGCGGCAGGATCCAGGAGGCGGGGCTGAACCTGCTGGTCGACGCGCCCGACCTGCCCGAGATCGACGCCGACTACCGCGGCCTGAAACAGGTGGTCCTGAACCTGATCTCGAACGCGGTGAAGTTCACGCCGGAGGGCGGCGACATCGTCGTGGCCCTGTCGCGCGAGGACGACGACCGGGTTCGGCTGGCCGTGACCGACACCGGCATCGGCATCGCGGCCAAGGATCTGGACCGGCTGGCGCGGCCGTTCGAACAGGTCGAGGGCCAGCATTCCAAAACCACCCAGGGCACCGGCCTGGGCCTTGCCCTGACCAAGTCGCTGATCGAACTGCACGGCGGCGTCCTGACCATCGCCAGCGAACCCGGGCAGGGAACCACGGTGGGCTTCGTCCTGCCGATCCGGCGCGCTGACGGCGGCCGGACGGAGCAGGCCCGCGCGGCCTGAGTCCGGTCAGCCGGCCGGAGTCGGGGCCATGCCGTCAGCCGGACGCCGGCCGTCCTCCCGCACCACGACCCGACCCCGGCGGGTGAGGATTTCCGACAGGGCCTTGCGATCCGCCGGCTCCAGGGTGTCGAGGACGGCGACGGCGTTGGCCTCAAGCCGGCCGCGGCCGCGAAGCTCGGCGTTGCGCGACTCCGACAGCAGGGTCGTGACCCGGGCGCTGTCGAAACTGTCGGACCGGGCGATCCGGACGGCCTCGCGCCGCTTCTGGCGGGCTTCCTCGAAATCGGGGCGGGCGGTCAGGGCCGATTCCCGCAGGGTGTCGCGCACGCGATCGCGGACGGCCGGATCCAGCTGGCCGATCAACGCCATGGGCGAGTTCGCGCGGGGCGGGCGGTGCTGCGCCTCGACCCGCTTTTCAACCTGGGCGCGGGTGACCAGCAGGCTGGCGCCGGCGGCGACGGCGAACAGGTTCAGGGCGACCGAGGCGGCCAGGACGATCTTCAGCGTTCGGGACGTCATCCCAGCACCTCGGTGTCGTCCACGCCCATCAACGAGGCCTGATACAGGATCGCTTCAGCCTGGGCGTCGGCTGTCAGGTGAGTGGTCATCATGACGCCCGCGGCCACACCCGCGCAGGCGGCGACGGCCCAGCCGGCGCCGAAAGCCAGGGTCAGACGGTCCAGCCAGCGGCGGCCTTCGCGGCGGGCTTTCAGACCCGCCCCGGCGGCCGAGGCGATGACGCGGTCGCGCAGCGCCATCGAGGGATGGGCGACGCGCGACAGGTGCAGCAGGTCGTCCACCGCATTCGCCTCGACGAGGGCCCCGCGCACGGCTTCGGGATGGGCCGCGGCAAAGGCCTGGGCCGCCGCGCGCTCGTCTTCAGGCCAGCGCCGGGCGTCGGCGCCCCAGGCGGCGATCAGGGCGAGGAACCGTTCGGATGTCATCGCTCTCAACCTCCTTCAGTCCCCGGCCGGATATCGGCCAGGGTCAGTCTCAAAGCCCGCCGTCCACGCGACAACAGACTTTCCAGCGCATCGACGCTGACCTCCATCAGGGCCGCGGCCTCGATATTGGTCAGCTCCTGATAATGGCACAGAACGACCGCCTCGCGCTGTCGCTCGGGCAGATGCGCCAGCGCGGCGTTCACCCGCGACCCCACGTCCGCCGCCATCAGGCCCCGGTCCGGCGACGGCCCTTCGTCGGGCCGGTCCGGCGGAGACGCCGTCGGCGCCTCGCGCCGCCGGCGCAGCCGGTCGTAGCAGAGGTTCAGGCCGACCCGGTGCAGCCAGGTGTCGAACTTGGCCTGACCGGGCGTCCAGCGGGGCGCCTGTTTCCAGGCCCGCAGCATGGCGTCCTGGGCGACATCCTCGGCCTCGGCCGCATCGCCCAGCATGCGTTGGGCGAGCGCCAGCATCCGCGGCAGCTTGCGCGCCACCATGGCCTGAATGGCCGCGGGGTCGCCCTGACCCACGCGGCGCACCAGGTCCTCGTCTGGGTCGGCGATCAACGCCAATCCGGCCCTCTCCCGTCGTTCGCGAAAGGGTCAGTCGGTCCATGACCGTCGCCCCTGACATCACCCTACTCCGAAGCGGGCGCCGGAGGCGACGCCTGCCGCTGGCCCTGACGGGCGGCGCGACGTTCTGTCATCCGCTCGTGGCGCCGTTCGCGCCCGGCCTGCATTCCCGCGTGGCGTTCGGCGACGGTGATGAAGCCGTCCCGGTCCGCGTCCAGACGCGTGAACGCCTGTTCGGCCTTGCCCTGGGCCTCGGCGATCGAGACCGGGCCGCGCTGGCCTGCGCCTTGACCATGGTGGGCCATCCGGCCGGCGCCCCGATGCATGCGGGCCGCACCGGCGCCGCGGTCCGGACGGGCTTCGGCGCGCGCGGCGTGCGCGGCGTCGAACTCGGCGCGGCTGATGGCGCCGTCGCTGTTCGCGTCCAGACCCTGGAAGCGGGCGTCGGCGCGTCCGGCCATGCGCGCCTGGGCGACGGCGCGCATTTCCTCCGGCGTGACCGAACCGTCGCGATTGGCGTCGGCGGCGGTCAGGCGTTGCACGCGTTGACCGACGAACTCGGCCTGGCTGATGCGGCTGTCGCCGTCAGCGTCGGCGCGCATGGCCCGGGGCCCGGGGGCCTGGGTCGCGCCCTGCTGGGCCACGGCGACGCCCCCTGCGGCGGCGAGGGTCAGGGCGGCGAGCGCGCCGGCCATAACGGTCTTTTTCATCACATGATCTCCATGGCCGCCTGGTGCGGCCGCTGTGTCCCTGTCTGGAGAGTGAAACGGCCGGCGCGTCAGTCTCCGTCGCGGAGCGCCGGCAGGGCGCTTTCGAAGGCGGCGCGCGCGGCGATCCGGGCCTCGGCCAGGCGGGCTTTCAGGGCGTCGAAATCGGCCACGCCGGCCGCCTCGGCCAGACGGCGCCGGAAACCCTGGGGCTCGTGATCCGGATCCGGCCTGTCGTCGAAGGCGGCGCTCAGGATCTGGTTCAGCGCCTGCTGCAGCCGCCAGGCCGAGGCGAGGGCCGGCTGATCCGACAGGGCTTCCAGCGTCGACACCGTCAGCGGGCCGCCCTCCGCCGCCCTGGCCACCTGCCGGGCCTGGGCGACGAACTCGGCGTCGACCTGGCCGCCGGGTGAGAGCTTCAGGTCCCAGGCGCCCTGCCCCGGCCGCTCGCGGGCCATAAGGTCGCGCATGCGCCGGGCGTCCGCGGCGACGTCCGCACCCGGGCGAGGACGACGCAGGATGGCCTCGATGGCCGCCTCCACCCGCGCGCCGAATGCGGGGTCGTCGGTCCAGACCACCCGCGCCCGGGTCAGGGCCATGAACTCCCAGGTGTCGGCCTCGGAGGCGTAGTAATCCTTGATCGCCTCCAGCCGCAGGGACACCGGCCCCTTGGCCGCGCCGGGGCGCAGCCGCATATCGACCTCGTAGAGCCCGCCCTCGGCCGTATGCGCCGACAGGGCCGCGATCAGCCGTTGGGTGAAGCGGGAATAGAAGACGCCGGCAGCCCAGCCCTTGCCGTCCGATACGGCCTCGTCAGGCGCGTCGTACACCGTCATCAGGTCAAGGTCCGAGCTGGCGGTCATCTCGCGCGACCCGGCCTTGCCGAGGGCGATCACGGCCGCCGCGCCGCCCGGCAGGGCCCCGCCCTGACGCACCGCCTCGGCCATGGCGGCGGGCGCCAGGGCGGCGATGACGGCGTCGGCGAGCGCGGTGTACGCCCGCCCCGCGATCCCGGGATCGGCGCGGCCGCTCAGGGTCTGGATGCCGATGCGGAACATCTGGTCCCGATGCATCCGCCGCGCCGCGTCGAGGGCGGATTCAAAATCGGGCGCCGCGGCGACCTCGGCCATCAGCTGGTCCGCCACGCCGGACTCCTCGTCGATGACCTGGTCGAAGCGGGCGTCCAGCATGCTGTCCAGCGCCGCGGGGTAGCGGCCGAGGGTGCGGGCGAGGCGGGGCGCGAAGGCCATCATCCCCACCACCTGTTCGAACAGCCTGGGCTGGGCCAGGAACAGGGCCTGGACCTGCACGCCGGCGTTGAGCCCGGCGAAGAAGACCGCGAACCGACGGAAGGCGGCGTTGGGCGCGCCGGTGTCGGCGAGCAAGGTCAGCAGGCGGGGGGCCAGGCGGGTGAACAGCTCCCGCCCACGCGCCGAGCGGGTCGCGGGGATGCGGCCGTGGTGCCAGCTGCGGATCGTATCGGCGATGCCGGCCGGTTCGTCGAACCCCATCCGCGCCAGCGTGACCAGGGTCTCGGGGTCGTTCTCGACGCCCGTGAAAACCAGCGAGCCCCAGGGGGACGACAGCGACTCCCCGCCCTCGAACAGCTCGCCGTAGCGGCGATTGACGCCGACCAGAACGGCCTCGACCCCGGCGTCGAAGGCGGCGAGATCGCCCTGTCCGGCCAGGGCCGCGACCGCGGCCCGGCGGACGGGATCGACCGGCAGGATGTGCGTCTGTTCGTCGTCGAGCATCTGCACGCGATGCTCGAGGCCGCGCAGGGTCCGGTAGCTGGCGACCAGCTCGGCGCAGGCCTCGGCGCTGACATGGCCGGCGTCGCGCAGGAGGGCGAGCGCCTCCACCGTGCGGGGATGGCGCAGGACGGGGTCGCGCCCGCCGAGAATCAGCTGCTGGGTCTGGGCGAAGAATTCGATCTCGCGGATGCCGCCCCGGCCCAGTTTCAGATTGGCGCCGGCGGCGTCCAGACCTTCGCCGGTCTTGTGCACGTGGATCTGCCGCTTGATCGACTGGATGTCGAGGATGGCGGGGAAGTCGAGGCTGCGCCGCCAGATGAAGGGCGTCAGGGCCTTCAGGAAGTCGCGCCCCGCGCCGATATCGCCCAGCATGGCCCGGGCCTTGATGAAGGCGGCCCGCTCCCAGTTCTGGCCGACGCCTTCATAGTAGGACAGGGCGAAGGGCGTGGCGACGACGGGCGGGGTCGAGGACGGATCGGGCCGCAGCCTCAGATCGACGCGGAAGACATAGCCGTCGCCGGTCCGCTCCTGCATCAGGGACGACAGGGCCTGGGCGATGCGGTCGAGGAATTTCTGCGGCTCGACGCCCTCGGTCAGGGCGTCCTGCAGCGCCTCGGGCTCCCAGAACAGGCTGATGTCGATGTCGGAGGAGTAGTTGAGCTCGAAGGCGCCGTGCTTGCCCATGGCGAGGCCGAACAGGCCGGGGATCGGGCCGCGCGGATCATCCGCGGCCGAGATCAGCTTGCCGCGCTCGCGCTGATCGTGAGCCACGGCGCGCAGGGCGGCCCGGGTCGAGACGTCGGCGAACCGGCTGAGGGCCGAGGTGACCGCGTCCAGATCCCAGACCCCGCCGAGATCGCACAGGGCGGTCAGCAGATGGAGCTCGCCCTTCAGCCGCCGCAGGGGCGCGCGGATGTCGTCGGCGCCGCCGGTCAGGGCTTCGGCCGCCGCCAGGATGTCCGACAGGCGTGGATCGGGCCCGTCCTCGAGGACCGCGCGCAGGCGCTCGGGCCAGCGTCGCGCGAGGCCGAACAGATAGGGCGAGGCGGCGAACACAGGGGCCAGCGCGGGCCATGCGGCTTCGAGGGTCGAGGTCCAGCCGCCCTCCCCCGCCGGTTCGATGAGCCGTTCGTAAGCCCGGGCGGCGGCGGCGGCGTCGACGACCGGGCCGCAGGCGCCCAGGCGCGGGCCGGGGGCGACGGTCATTCCGCCGCCGGCAGGACCAGCGCCACCCGCAGGCCCGGTCCGAAGCCGCCATAGGCGCCGGGCCCCTCGTCCAGAATGATGCGCCCTCCGTGCGCCTCCATCACCGCGCCGACGAGGGACAGGCCCAGACCCGAACCGGCCTCGGTGCGGCTGTTGTCCAGACGCACGAACCGTTCGATGACCCGTTCGCGGTCCTCTTCGGGCACGCCGGGGCCGGTGTCGGTGACGGAAAATTCGATCTCGCCCGACGACCGCCGGCGGGCCCGCAGCATGACGGCGCCGCCGGTCGGGGTGTATTTGATAGCGTTGTCGATGATGTTGGCCAGGGCCTGGGCCAGGAAGGGCTGGTTGCCCTCGATCATCAGGCCGCGCTCGATCTCGGCCGAGAACTCCAGCCCCTTGTCCTCGCTGGCGGGCTCGTAGAGTTCGGCCATGTCGGCGGCCAGGTCGGCGGCGTCGAACACCTTCGGGTCGGGCGTGCGGCCCGCCGCCGCCTGCAGCCGGGCGATGGCCAGGACGGTGTTGAAGGTCTTCAGCAGGCTGTCGGCCTCGTCCAGCGCCAGCTGCACGGCGTCGACGCCGTCGATCTTGCCGGCCTCGGCGTCCATCAGGGCCACCTCCAGCTTGGCCCGCATCCGCGTCAGGGGCGAGCGCAGGTCATGGGCGATGGCGTCGCCGGCGTGGCGGATCGAGGCCATCGATCCTTCCAGCCGGTCCAGCATGGTGTTCAGCCCGGCGCCCAGTTCATCCAGCTCGTCGCCCGAGTTCCGGACCGGGACCCGCGCCTTGAGGTCGCCCTCCTGCACGGCGGTGACGACCTTGCCGAGGCGTCCCATGGAGCGTTCGAGGTTGCGGCTGACCAGAATGCCGCCCGCGAGGCCGAGCAGGAGCACGATACCCATGGCGGCCCAAAGAGCCTGGGTCAGGCGGGCCAGATAGGCCTCGGTGTCGATAAGCGAGGCCCCGACAAACAGCATCTCACCGCCCGCCAGCCGCACCTGCACGCCGCGAACCGGGGGCCGGACCACAGTCCCGTCGGGCAGGGTGTCCGTGAACGGGAAGGTGATCCACTGGCGCTCCCCCTCGAAGGTTTCGAAGGGGGATATGCTGAGGCTGCCGGTAATCCGGTCGCCGTCCTTGTCCATCAACAGATATTCGTAGCGGCCGGTCAGCGTGCGGTCGATCACCGCCATATTCAGGGCGTCCAGCCCACGCGCGTCGTAGATGCCGGTCAGCACCTGCATCTCGCCGCGCACGTCCCGCTCGGCCTTGGTGCGCGCCTCCTCCGCCGAGGCGTAATAGACCCAGGCCAGGATCGCGCTGGCCGCCGCCGCGAACAGGGCGAGGAACAGCAGCGTCAGCCGGAAGGGCGTGCGGCGAAGGAGGGAGGGGAGTTTCATAGATCGTCTTCTCCCTCCCCCTTGTGGGGAGGGTGGTCGTCGCGAAGCGGCGACCGGGTGGGGGCGGCTCGGCAGAGCGCCCGCACGCTCTCGATCACGCCGTCGATATCATCCCGAACCGTTTCGTTGGGCACTCGCAACGTCTGGAAACCTTCACCAGCCAGAACCGCGTCTCGCACGCGATCCTTCCGCCCTCGGTCCTCATTGTAATGGGACGATCCATCTACCTCGACAACCAGGCGCCGATCGAAACAGACAAAATCGAGGATGTAGCCCCGTACTGGCGCCTGGCGGCGAAAGTGAAACCCTTCCTTCCGGAGCGGCCGCAGGAACACCCACAACCTCGCTTCAGCGGGCGTAAGAGCCTTTCGCATGGCGCGGGCGCGAGCAACGATGGCCATGGCGCCGAGCCCTCCCCACCCGGCTGCCGCTTCGCGGCAGCCACCCTCCCCACAAGGGGGAGGGAGATTGAAACTCATCCACCCGTCAGGGCTCCAGCCGGTAGCCCGCTCCGCGTACGGTCTGCAGCATGGCGTGATCGAAACCCTTGTCGATCTTGGCGCGCAGCCGGCTGATGTGGACGTCGATGACATTGGTCTGGGGGTCGAAATGATATTCCCAGACCTTCTCCAGCAGCATGGTGCGGGTCACCGACTGGCCGGCGTGGCGCATCAGGAACTCCAGCAGCTGGAATTCGCGCGGCTGCAGGTCGATCTCGCGGCCCGAGCGGTGCACGGACCGGGAAATGAGGTTCATCTCCAGATCGCCGACCTTCAGCATGGTGGCGACCGAGCCGGTCTCGCGACGGCGCGACAGGGCCTCGACGCGGGCGATCAGCTCGGAGAAGGCGTAGGGCTTGACCAGATAGTCGTCGGCGCCGGCCTTGAGGCCGGTGACGCGGTCCTCGACCTCGCCGAGGGCGGAGAGGAACAGCACCGGAGTCTGGTCGCCGTCCTTGCGCAGGGTCTCGACCATGCCGATGCCGTCGAGGCGGGGCATCATGCGGTCGACGACATAGACGTCATAGCCGCCCTTCTGGGCCTCCAGCAGGCCGAAGGCGCCGTCGACGGCGTGGGTGGGCTCATGGCCCGCCTCTGTCAGGCCACGGACCATCGCGGTCGCGGCCTCGGCGTCGTCCTCGACCACCAGAATACGCATGGAATCAGCCCCTCAGATGCGGAATCGCCGCCGATGTTAGCGCATCGGCGGCGACTTGGTCACCTCAGCGGGGCCATGTCGATCAGCAGCGTCGCTGCCGGCGCGCCCTACGCGTAAACGGGACCAGTTCCGTCAGTTTTCCAATAACCGTACGTCAAGCTTCCAGCGGAAGACGAAATCGTTACTTCGCAGTATTTTGCAATTTTTCCAGTGTCAGGATGATGATTGTAGTAACACCATTCGGTTGTTGTCGTCTCGTCTCCGACTTGCTGCTGATGCTCTTGAGCAACCGCAGGCGCCGCAAGGATCGCTGATGTGAAGCCGAGCAACAGGCCAAGCCGTTTCATACGGATTTTCAGCATGCTCTTCCTCCAGACAATTATCCCGTCAGAGGCCTCCGCGCCTCCACCTGCAACGCTGACGTAACACCCCAGAGTTGTCGACGGGTTCACGGAGAGTTGAAGCTCTAGTTCTCCGCAAAGCGAAGGACCACGGTGCCGCGTTGACCGGCCGCGCTAAGGAACAGAAGAAGGCTCGGACGGCCGGCGCGTTTGGCGTCCGCAACGGCGGCCGACAGATCGGCCGGGGATTGAACCTTCCGGGTCCCCGCGCCCACGATGACAATTCCCGGCTGCAGAATCTGGGTGCGGGCTGCGGGCGTTCCGCGCTCGACCCCGGAGATCAGGACCCCTGTCGTCTCGGCCGGGACGCCATAGCGCGATCGCAATGTGTCGGTCAGCGGCACGACCGTCATTCCTTCCACCACGTCGCCCCGCACGGCGGGCGGCGTGTCCGGCGTCACCGCGCCGCCTCCGCCGGCCTGCTGGGCGTCGAGCTCCGCTTCCGAAGGTCGCGTGCCGGTTCGGACGTTGATCGAACGCCGCCGACCATCGCGTATGACGTTCAGCTCAATGCTCTCGCCCGGACGAGAACCGCTCACCGCGCGCGTGGCCTCGGTTCCGTTGGAAACGGGCTTGCCATCGACACCCACCAGAAGATCGCCCTCCCGAACGCCGGCTCGATCGGCCGGTGCGCCAGGGGTGATCGACGCTACATAGGCGCCCTTGAAATCGCGAGGTTGCCCCAGCCCCTCCCAATCGTCGGGCCCGAACGTCTGCAGTGTAAGACCAACATATCCACGCGCGATCGAACCCTTCTCGATCAATTCCCTGGTTACGGAATTCGCGACGGATGCAGGAATGGCGAAGCCGATGCCGACAGACCCGCCCGTGGGGCTGGGCGAATAGATCGCCGAGTTCACGCCGATGACCCGGCCGTAGATATCAAACGTCGGCCCCCCCGAGTTACCGGTGTTTATGGCCGCATCGATCTGGAGGTAGTCGACGAAGCCCCGGTCGGTCCGGTCCAGCGCACCACCTTGGCGAGCCGTCGCGGAAACGATCCCCGCCGTCGCCGTGCCGCCGAGCCCGAACGGGTTGCCGACGGCGATAACCCAGTCTCCAACGCGGGGCTGGGCGGACTCCTCGAAATTGACGAAGGGGAAGTCGTTGCCTTCGACCTTGATCACCGCCAGGTCTGTCGCCTCGTCGCGGCCAACCAGACGCCCGTCCAGTTCGCGGCCGTCGGCCAGCTTTACCTTGATCTCGGTGGCGTCGGCGACGACGTGGTTGTTGGTGACGATGAAGCCGTTGGCGGCGATGAAGAAGCCCGAGCCGGCGCCCATGGCGGTCGCGGCGCCCTCGTCGTCCGCGCCGTCTTCGTTATCCTGACCGCCGCCGGGGTTCGGAATCGCGAAGGGGAGGCCCGGAATCTGGATCATGTTGGGACGCGCGATCCGCGTCTTGACCTCGATCTGCACCACGGCGGGGGCGACCTGCTGGAAGATGTCGGCGAAGCTGAGCGGCGCGCCCTGCGGCGGCGCGAAGGCCAGGCCCGAGCCGCCGGCGCTGGGCGCCAGACGGCCGCTGACGCCCGCGACGGGGCTCGCCTCGGCGGTCGGCCAGTCGATCACCCCGCCCGCGGTGGCGGCGGCGGCGAAGGCGAGGCCGGCGACGGCCCCCAGCATGAATTCCTTGCGCTTCATCATGGAGTTCTTTGCGATCCTTTTCGGGCGTGAACCGCCCGTTCGACACGGAATATAGGACGGTGAGCCTTTTCACCAAAGCATGGCGCGATGATAGGCCCCGGCAAACGTCAGTCGTCGGACGCCTTTGCGTCAGGATCGCGGCGATCCTCTTGCGAGGCGAGAATATCCGCCAGCCGGGCTTCCTCGTCGGGAGACAGGGCGGGAGTTCCCTCACCTCGGCGGCGGGCCATCGCCAGCAGGGCGGCGGCGACCGCCAGCAGGGCGGCGAGAGGGCCGAACCACAGCAGCCAGGTGCCGGCGCGCACCGGCGGCTTGAACAGGACGAAGTCGCCGTAGCGGCGGACCAGATCCTCGCGCACCTGGGCGTCTGTGCGGCCGGCGGCGATCTCCTCGCGCACCAGCCGGCGCATGTCGGCGGCGATGCCGGCGGGACTGTCGGCGATGGCCTCGTGCTGGCAGACGACGCAGCGGATGTCGGCGAACAGGGCCTTGGCGCGGGCCTCCTGCGCCGCGTCGGGCAGGGGGCGGTCGGGCGCGGGCGGCGGCTCGGCGGCCATCAGGCCGACGGCGGCCAGGGCGATGAGCAGGGCGCGTTTCATGTCGCCGCCTTGCGCTTGCCGAGACCGAGCCTCAGGCGCCGGTCGAGCAGGGACAGGACCCCGCCGAACGCCATGATGAAGGGGCCGAGGAAGATCAACCGCGCCCACGGGTTCCACCAGACGCGCACGCTCCAGGCCGGGGCGCCGGCGGCGGTCTGGCCCCGCTCGCCCAGAACGACATAGACGTCGTCCAGACCCCGGAAATCCAGCCCCACCTCGGTCGTGGTCTGCCCGCCCGCTGGGAAGAAGCGGCGCTCGGCCGTGACGACGCGGGCCGCGCCGCCGTCGCGCAGGGAGACGGTCAGATCGCCTCGCTCTGACAGATAGTTCGGGCCCTCGACGATACGGACGCCGTCCAGCCGCACGCTGTAGCGCCCGGCGGTCACGGTCTCGCCGACGGCGACGGTGCGGGCGGCCTCGACGCGGTAGCCGGTCTCGACCACCGCCCCGAGGACGAACACCCCCAGCCCGGCGTGCGCCAGGACCGTGCCCCATGAGCCGAGCGGCAGGCTCCGCGCGCGGCGCAGGCTCTCGGCCGGTCCCGTGCGGAAGAGCCGGATCCGCTCGGCCACCTCGGCCAGGGAGCCGAGCACAAGCCAGCCGCCCAGCCCGATCCCGGCCGCGGACAGGGCCTTGCGGGGTTCGAACGCCATCCAGCCCGCCAGGGCGACCAGAATGGCGAGGCCCGCGGCGACGGCCAGTCGCTGGCCGACCCCCTTCAGATCGCCGCGCTTCCACGCCAGCAACGGTCCGGCGGGCAGGATCAGGAAGGCGACGGCCATCAGGGGAACGAAGGTCAGGGCGAAATAGGGCGGGCCGACCGAGATGGTCGCGCCGCTCGCCGCCTCGAGGATCAGCGGATAGAGGGTGCCCAGCAGCACGGTGGCGCAGGCGGCGGTGAGGAACAGGTTGTTCAGCACCAGCGCGCCTTCGCGGCTGACCGGGGCGAACTGGCCGCCGCCCCGAAGCTGGGGGCTGCGCCAGGCGAACAGGGCGAAGGCGGCGCCCGCGGTGACCCCCAGAACGGCCAGCAGCATCATGCCGCGTTCGGGATCGACGGCGAAGGCGTGGACGCTGGTCAGCACGCCGGAGCGAACGAGGAAGGCGCCCAGCATGGAGAAGGTGAAGGCCAGCAGGGCGAGGAAGGTGGTCCAGCCGGCCAGGGCGCCGCGACGCTCGGTGACCACCGCGCTGTGCAGCAGGGCGGCGCCGGCCAGCCACGGCATGAAGCTGGCGTTCTCGACGGGATCCCAGAACCACCAGCCGCCCCAGCCCAGTTCGTAATAGGCCCAGAAGGCGCCCATGGTGATGCCGACGGTCAGGAGGGACCAACTGGCCAGGGCCCACGGCCGGACCCAGCGGCCCCAGGCGGGCCAGAAGCTGGCGTTGGCGCGGCCCTCGATCAGGGCGGCCACCGCCAGCGAGAAACAGACGGAAAACCCGACATAGCCGGCGTAGAGCATGGGCGGATGGAAGGCGAGCGCGGGGTCCTGCAGCAGGGGGTTCAGCGACGCCCCCTGGAAGGGGGCGGGGTTCAGCCGCTCGAACGGGTTCGAGGTGAAGACGGCGAAGGCGAGGAACAACACGCCCAGCATGCCCTGTGTCCCGACAGCCGAGATCTTGAGCCCGAATGACAGGTTGCGGGCCCGCGCCAGCACCGCGCCGAAAACGGTCAGGACCAGACACCACAGGACCAGCGACCCTTCGTGGCTGCCCCAGGCGGCGGCCACCTTGTAGAGCATCGGCTTGTCGGTGTGGCTGTTGGCCGCGACATTGGCGACCGAGAAGTCCGAAACGGCGAAGGCGAGGATCAGCACGCCGAAGGCGACGGCGACGGCCAGGGCGGCGGCGATGGCCGCGCCCTCGGCCGCGCCCGCCAGCACGGGACTGCGGCGCATCCGGCCGGCCACCGCCATGGCCGTCTGCAGCGCCGACAGGACAAGGGCGAGGACGAGGGCGAAGGCGCCCAGTTCGACGATCATGAGCGCGGGGCCTCGCCTTCAGGCCGCCATTCGCCCTTGGCTTTCAGCCGGTCGGCGACTTCGCGGGGCATGTAGTTTTCATCGTGCTTGGCCAGCACCTGGGTGGCGCGGAACGAGCGGTCGGGCAGGAAGGCGCCCTGCGCCACCACGCCCTGCCCTTCGCGGAACAGGTCCGGCAGATCGCCCTGATAGACCACGCGGGTGGTCGCGACATTGTCGGTGACGGCGAAGGCGACCTCGCCATCCGCGCCGCGCGCCACGCTGCCGGCCTCGACCAGACCGCCCAGACGAACGACCCGGCCCGCGGGCGCCTTGTCCGCCGTGGCTTCGGAGGGCGAGAAGAAGAAGGTGACGCTGTCGCGCATCGCGTAGAGCGACAGGCCCACCGCCAGGGCCAGGACGGGCGTCACGGCCGCCACGACCCAGAGACGGCGCCGGGCCTTGGGCGATTTGGGAAGCCAGCTCATCCAGCGACGTCCATGGCTTGAATCCGCGTCTCGAGGTCAATCCGCCGAGGATCGGCGGGATCCAGCGCCGCGATCAGCGGGGTCCACATGGCCCGAACGCCCGCGCGGTCGCCGCGGGCCATGGCCGCCTCGCCGAGGAAATAGCGCGCGCCCAGTTGACCGGGATCGCGACGAAAGGCCTGAACGAAAGCCGCCTCGGCGTCCGCGCCCACCCTGCCTTCGTCGGCCCGGACCAGGCTTTCGCCCAGCCGCGCCCAGCTCTGGGCGTCGTCCGGCTGGAGGGCCAGGGCCCGTCGGAAGGCCGAAGCCGCGCCGGCCGGATCGCCCGCCTCGAAACGCGCCGCCCCCAGCATGGTCAGGGCCTGATGGTCGTCGGGCCGCTCGCGCACGACCCGGGCGGCGACCGCCGCAATCTGCGGCGCTTCAAGCGTGTCCAGGTCCGCGGCCCACTCGTCCACGCGCCGCTCCCAGGCCTGATCCGGCAGACCGGGGGCGCCCGAGATCGCATACAGGCCGAGGGCCGCGACAGCCGTGGCGCCGACCCCGGCGAGCACCCACAACCGGTCCCGCCTTCCCGCCCGAACGGGAACGGCGTCACGCTCCGCCGACAGGATGCGCCGTCCGGCCTCGGCGCGGGCGGCGGTCCAGCCGGCCTCGTCCAGCAGGCCGCGGGCCTTCAGCCGGTCCAGCTCGGCCAGTTCGGCCGCCGCGGTCAGGACGGCGACGCCTTCGCCCGCATCCGCGCCGCGCCGCGCGCCGGCCAGCACCAGCAGGCCGGCGAGCGCCGTGATCAGGGCGGTCATGATCCAGAAAATAGTCATCGCCGCGCGATGTAGCCGATCAGGCGGCCCGCGACGAGGCCCCGCGCCCCTCCGGGGGGGCTGCGGCGACCGCGGCCCGACGCCGCACCGTGCGGGCGGCGTCCGTCGCGGCGATCAGGTCGAGGCACTGGGCCGTAAAGGCCATCACCTTCATGGCCCGGGCCTCGTCGGGCGCCTCGCCGTCATTGATCATGCGCAGGACCTGATCGGCATAGTCCGTCAGCCGCGCCGTCAAGGCCTCGACCAGGGTCTTGCGATCGGCCTCGCAGCCGAAGGTCGAGGCCGGACCGCGGACCGAACCGACGAGCCGCAGCAGGCTGCGCGCCGCCAGGACGGTCTCGCCGTCGATGGGCGCGTCGAGTTGCGGCGCATTGCGGGTCATTCGGCCCGTGGTCTGGACCCGTTCCCACGGCAGGGCCTGGTCCACGGCCTTGTCGGCCGCGCGCAACAGCGCGGACAGCCGACCGGCGATCATCACCCGGCCGTCCCGCACCGACTTGCCCCAGGCGCTTTGCGGATTGAGCGTCAGGGTCACGTCCAGCTCGCCCAGCACATTCGCGCACCAGGTCAGGTCGGCGATGACGTCCTTGACCTGGGCGATGTCGGCGGCGGGCTTGAAGGCGGCGATCCGGGCCGCGCGCAGATCGACGCCGGCGATCAGCCGGTCGACGAAGCCGGCCAGTTCGGAAGCGCTGAGGAAGCCTTCCTGATCGACCGCGCACGAGGTCTGGGTGACGATGCGCAGGATCAGGACGGCGTCGTCCAGATGGGAGAACAGCATTTCCAGCACGCGCTGGGCGCCGTCCAGGCGGATGCCGGCGCAATCCTTGAGCAGAAGCCGCAGCTCGGCGATCTGGTCGCCGTCCGGACGCTTCAGCCACACTTCCAGCGAGGGCAGACCGCGCCGCGCCATGTGGGCCAGATCCAGGCAGGCCGCCAGATCCTCAAGACCCGCCAGCCGCGCCGGCTCGTCCCCCCCGGGCCAGATCAGGCCCGGCCGGTCCCTCGTCGCGGTGGCGGCGGCCAGGCAGATCCGGTTCGCGACGACGACGGACGGCTCATCGCCGTCGAGGCGGGGCAGCAGATCAGGTTCGCGGCTGCTGGCGACCTTCCACAGGCGGGCCAGAACGGCCGGCGGGAAGGTCAGGGCCTGGACGCCGTCGGCGCGGGCCCGGAACATGGGAATCAGGGGGGCCATGACGAACTGGCGGCGCACGCGGTCGCGCTGTTCCTCCGCCAGCATCATGCGCAGTTCCGCCGCCCGACCGCCCCCGAGAGGCGCGACGGCGGACGCCACGGTCTTGAGCATGGCGTCGGGGCACCGCTCCAGCATGGCGGCGAGCGCGACTTTGTGGGCGACGGTCAGCCCCGACATTCAGCAATTCCCGGGTCGAAAACGCCGACCGTCCCCGACACTGCACGGGCAGGGTTAACAAGGGCTGTCCGGCGCGGCGTAATCAGGTCTCGGCGGCGGGCAATTCCAGCAGCACTTTCAGCCCGCCCAGATCGCTGTCGGCCAGGGTGATCCGGCCGCCGTAGGCCCGCGTCAGCTCGACCACGATCGACAGGCCCAGACCCGAGCCCGGCGTGGTCTCGTCCATCCGCGCGCCACGCTCGAGGGCGGCCTCGCGCTGATCCGCGGGCAGGCCGGGGCCGTCGTCCTCGACGACGACCACCATCTGACCCAGGCCGGTCGGGCCGGCCGAGATGCGGACCCGGCGCTTCGACCATTTGCAGGCGTTTTCGATCAGGTTGCCGAGGATTTCCTGCAGGTCCTGCCGCTCGCCGCGGAAGCCCAGCTCATCCGGCGCGCGCCAGTCGATTTCGACTCCCTTGGTCGCGAACACCCGCTCCAGCATCACGGCCAGCTCGTCCAGGACCTCGGCGATGGGGGTGCGTTCGCCGAGCAGCTGGGCGCGCGCCGCGGCGCGGGCGCGGCGCAGGTGATGATCGACCTGGGCCTTCATCACCTCGGTCTGTTTGCGCACCATGTCGGGAAGGGGGCCGGGCTGGTCGCCCGCCTCGGCCAGCATGACCGACAGCGGCGTTTTCAGCGCGTGCGCCAGGTTGCCGACATGGGTGCGCTGGCGCTCGACCGTCTCCTGGTTCTGGTCGAGCAACCGGTTGACCTGTTCGGCGAGGGGCTGGATCTCGAGCGGATAGCTGCGGGCGATGCGGGCAATGCGGCCCTTGCGCACGTCGGCGATCTCGTTGCGCAACGCGAACAGCGGCCGCAGGCCGATCTGGACCTGAAGGAAGACGGCGATCACCAGACCCGCGCCGAGGATCAGCAGGGCGCTCCAGGCGAAGGTCGCGAACTGGCGGGTGTCGTTCTCGATATTGGTCCGGTCGACCGCGGCCATGAAGACCAGGGGCTCGCTGCGGCCCGGCAGGGATTTCAGGCTGGCCGCCACGCGCAACGGCTGGCGCAGCGGCGGATGCAGGAAGCCGGGATCGTTGTAGCTGATGGTGGTTCCCGACGCGGCGCGCAGCCGGCGCGGAAGGTCGCGCGGGACGGCCAGCTGTTCCCCCGCCAGCGAGGGCGAGCCAGCGATGAAGCGCAGGCCGTCGTCGCCATCCAGTTCGGCGACGGCCCAGTATTCGCCGGACAGGGCGCGGTCGGTCTGGGCGTCCGGGATGGCCGCGACGACGACGCTGTCGGGCGTCGCATTGGTCGCGACCACCACCTCGTCTATGGTGTCGGCCAGCATGTTGCCCAGGCGGCGCAGCGCGGATTCCTGGTATTGGGACGTCAGCATCCAGCCGGTCAGCACCAGGGCGATGACGATCCAGGCCGAGGCGAGCCAGATCAGGCGCCGCGTCAGGCTGCGCCCCGGGCGCCCGAACCAGCGACCCCAGGTCCTGTCAGCCGTCAGATCCGCGTCGCCCCCCGCCTCTTCGGTCACGCCCCCTCGGACTCCCCGGCCAGAGGCGTCAGGCGATAGCCGAGGCCGCGCACCGTTTCGATCCGGTCGGGACCGATTTTCTTGCGCAGACGGCCGACGAACACCTCGATGGTGTTGGAATCGCGGTCGAAGTCCTGATCGTACAGGTGCTCGACCAGCTCGGTGCGGCTGATGACCCGGCCCTGATGCATCATCAGATAGTGAAGCAGCCGGTATTCCAGGGAGGTCAGCCGCAGGGGCTCGCCATTGACCGTGGCCCGGGCCGCCCGCGGGTCCAGTCGCAGTCCGCCGCACGACAGCGTCGCCGAGGCGATGCCGGCCGAGCGCCGCAGCAAGGCCCGCAGGCGGGCCAGCAGCTCCTCGGTGTGGAAGGGCTTGGTCAGATAGTCGTCGGCGCCGGCGTCGAAGCCCGACACCTTGTCGGACCAGGCGCCGCGCGCGGTCAGAATCAGCACCGGCGTGGTCTTACCGTCGCGACGCCAGCGCTCCAGCACCGAGACCCCGTCGATCTTGGGCAGACCCAGGTCCAGCACCACCACGTCATAGGGTTCGGTGTCGCCGAGGAAATGGGCTTCCTCGCCGTCCGCGGCGTGATCGACGGCATAGCCGGCGTCGCCCAGGGCCAGTTTCAGCTGGCGCGACAGGTCAACGTCGTCCTCGACAAGCAGCACGCGCATTCAGCGTTCTCCGATGACGCGGCCGGTGCGGCCGTCAACCATGATGTCGGCGATGCGGCCGCCGGGATACTCCCAGCGCACCACGATGGTTCCGCCGCGATCGCTCGCGCCGAGGAAGCGGCCCGGCCGGCCGGCGGAGGCGCGCTGGACAGCCTCGCCGACGCTGACCCGGGGGCGTTCGTCCTGTTGCTCGCGCGGGGGACGATCGCGTTCGCCGCGCTGACCGCGATCCTGCGCGACCGCCTGCGACAGGGGCGCGGCGGCGATCAGGGCGGCGAGTCCTAGGGCGGAGAAACGGATCATGGAAAGGGGTCTAGGCCTCAGGCTCTGAACGCGGGCTGAACGGCGAGCATAGACATATTTTACCGATCGCGCCGCGTCTCGCGCGCCTTTCGCCAGGGCGCCGGGGAGGATGCGGATGCGTGTTACGGCGATTTCACGCCGATGAATGGAAGCTGACGCAAGCCGTTCAGGCCGGGCTCACGCGGGAAATGGTTTCTCCGTCTCAACGCCGGCCGCCCGGTCCGCGTCGAACCGCCAAGGAGACGACAGATGAAGAAGTTTCTCATCCCCGCCATCGCCCTGGCCGCGGCCTCCATCGCGGTCCCGGCCATGGCCCAGAATTACGGCCCCCAGCACCGCGATGATCGCGGCGGGCGTTACGAGCAGGAGCATCGCGGCGATCGCGGCGACCGCTACGAGCGGGACAACCGCGGCGGCTGGCAGTCGATCTCCCAGCGCAAATACCAGCTGGACCGCCGCATCGACCAGGGCGAGCGCAATCGCCAGCTGAGCCGTCGGGAAGCGCTGCGTCTTCGCTCCGAGCTGAACCAGCTGGTCCGGCTTGAAGCCGGCTATATGCGCGGCGGCCTGTCGGCCCGCGAACGCATCGAACTGGACCGCCGCTACGACCGCCTGTCGGTCCAGGTGCGCACCGAACGCCGCGACAACGACAACCGTCGTCACTAGGGCCTGACCTCCCTCTCCGGAGGTCCGGGGGCGCGATCCGCAAGGGTTGCGCCCTTTTCCCGTGCGGTCAGTCGCAGCCGGCTCTCGACCACGGTCGTGGCCTGACCGCGAAGAAGGACGCGATCACCCCGAACCTCGGCCTCGATATCTCCGCCCCGACCGGGGAAAACCTGGCGGAACCGCACTGTCCCGCGGTGCAGCCTGTCCGCGTACAGGGGCGCCAGGATGCAGTGGGCCGATCCCGTCGCCGGATCCTCGTCCACGCCGCAGCCCGGGGCGAAAAAGCGATCGATCACGTCCACATCGTCGGCCGGATCGGCCAGGGCGCAGACGATCACCTGTCCCGTCTCGCCCGCCTCGCCCCGGATCGACGCCAGGGCGCGGATGTCCGGCGAAACCGCATGCACCGCCGCGGCGTCGGCCAGAACGGCGACCAGATAGCGGCCCGCCCAGACCTCGACCGGCGCGACCCCCAGCGCCTCGCCCAGGCCGGCGGGAACGGCGCATCGGCGGGGCGGATCGGCCGGGAAGTCCATTTCGTAGCCGGAGGCCGTCGCCCGGACGATCAGAGGGCCCGAGCGGGTGTCGAAGGTCAGCGACGGCGCCTGAAGCCCCGTCTCGCTCAACAGCACATGGGCCGAAGCGAGCGTGGCGTGACCGCACAGGTCCACCTCCATCGCCGGCGTGAACCAGCGCAGGCCGAAGCGGGCCGGGTTCCCTGTTCTCAGGAGGAAGGCCGTCTCGGCCTGGTTGTTCTCCTTCGCCAGCGCCTGCATCCAGTCGTCGGAGGGCCACCGGTCGAACGCTTCGACCACGCAGGCCGGATTGCCCCTGAAGGGTTCGCCGGCGAAGGCGTCCACGGTCCACTGGCGCATCAGTCTTCTTCCGGCTGGACGACGGTCAGTTCGGGCCAGCGCGCCCGGGCGCTCTCGACCGCCCGGAGCCAGCCCCTGGCCGGCCCGCGCACCGGATTGGGCCGCAGCACCATGGCGAACACGTCCTCCAGTCCGAACGGCGCGGCGATGCTGATGGCGTCGTCATCCTCCAGCCGCACCCCGACGGCGAACGCCGGGGCGACGAAGCGGGACAGGGCCTCGTCCGTGCCGGTCAGGGCCTCGTAATCCTCGCCGAAGCGATCATGGAACCACAGGTGCACCCGCGCCTGGTTGCGCACCTCGACCATGTCGCGGAACGGCGGCTCGAAGGCCGCGGCGACGCGCCTGATGACGTCATCCTCCGCGTCCCAGCTGGTGTCGGGATCGAAATAGCCGAGGTCGTAGTCCTTGATCCCGTAGCCGGCCGGACGGCCCGTCACGGCGTTCCAGGCCCCCTGATAGACGGCCCCCGAAAACACCCGCCAGTCGGGCAGGCCCAGCCCCCGCAGCGTCGTCAGGACATGCATCAGGTCCGCGTCGGCGCGGACGATCTCGACCAGAGGCGCGTTCAGATCGTTCATTGGTCGCGCCTCAGCGGCCAGCCGTGGTCCAGCGGACCGTGCCCTGCCCCCAACCCCGGAGCCCGGCGGATGGCCTCGGCGACATAGGCCCAGGCCTCGGCCACGGCGGCTTCCAGCGGCAACCCCTTCGCCAGCCCGGCGGCGCAGGCGCTGGCCAGGGTGCAGCCGGTGCCGTGGGTGTGGCGGGTCTCCACACGCGGCCCTTCCAGCAGGGTCTCGCCGGTCGGGGTGACCAGCACGTCGACGACCGTATCGCCGGCGATGTGGCCGCCCTTCATCAGCACCGCCCGCGCGCCCAGGCCCAGCAGGAATTCGCCGGCCCGGCGCTGGCCGTCGAGGTCGGCGACGTCGAGGCCGGTCAGGGCCTCGGCCTCGGGGGCATTGGGCGTCAGCAGGGCGGCGCGGGGAATCATCAGCGCCTTGACCGCCGATATGGCGTCGTCGGCCAGCAGGCTCTGGCCGCCCTTGGCCACCATGACCGGATCGACCACCGCCGGAACGTCGCAGCTGTCCAGAATGGCGGCGACCCGCTCGACCACCTCGCGCGAGCCCAGCATGCCGGTCTTGATCGCGTCCGCGCCGATATCGTCCAGCACGGCCCGCGCCTGGGCCTCGATCAGCTCCAGCGGCAGCGGATAGACACCGTGGACGCCGAGGGTGTTCTGCACCGTGATCGCGGTGATGGCCGTGGCGGCGTAGCCGCCCATGGCCGTGACCGCCTTGATGTCGGCCTGCACCCCGGCTCCCCCGCTTGAGTCCGAGCCGGCGATGATCAGGACGCGTCCGAGGGGCGAGGTCATCCGCGCTGGATGACCAATCGCGGCCGACTCGGCAAGCCGCATTTCAGTCAGCGGATCGCCGATCCGACCGCCGCCTGGACGGCCAGCGCCTGCACCGTCTCGCGCACGTCGTGGACGCGGATGATCGCGGCGCCCCGCCGGGCCGCCTCCAGCGCCAGCGCCAGCGAGCCGCCGAGGCGGTCCAGGGGATCGGTCGCGGTCGGGTCGATCGACCGGATCGTCCGTTTGCGGCTGGCCCCGTACAGAACGGGGAAGCCGGCCGCGGCCAGCCGGTCGAGGTTCGCGGTCAGGGCCAGATTGTGCGCCGCCGTCTTGCCGAAGCCGATGCCGGGGTCGAGCCAGATCCGCTCGCGCGCCACCCCCGCCGCCAGGGCGGCGCCGGCGCGGGCGACCAGCCAGCCGGTCACCTCGGCGACCACGTCGTCGTAGCGGGGCTCGGCCTGCATGGTGCGCGGCTCGCCCCGCATGTGCATCAACACCACGTCACAGCCCAGTTCGGCGGCGGTCGCGAGACTGTCGGGGGCGTGGCCGAGGGCGGTCACGTCGTTCCACATCGTCGCCCCGGCGGCGACGGCGGCGCGGGCGACCTCGGGCTTCATGGTGTCGATGCTGATCGGGCCGTCCCAACGGGCCCGCAGGCCTTCGATGACGGGGACGACGCGGGCGATCTCATTCGCCGCCGCGACCGGTTCGGCGCCGGGCCGGGTGCTTTCGCCGCCGATGTCGAGGATGTCCGCCCCCTGCCCGACCAGGGTCAGACCGTGCGCCACCGCCGCCTCGGCGTCCGCCAGCGAGCCGCCGTCCGAGAAGCTGTCCGGCGTGACATTGACGATGCCCATGACGCGCGGGCGGCTCATCCGGTCCCGCTCCCGATCAGCGCCCCCAGCGCCTCGAGATAGGCCGAAAAGGCCTTGCGGCCCTCGGCCGTGATCGACACCCGGGTCAGGGGCTTGTTGTCACGGAAGCTCTTGGCGATGGCGACATAGCCCGCCTTCTCCAGCGTCTTCAGATGCACCGACAGATTGCCCTGGGTGGCCTCCAGCACGGTCTTCAGCTCGGTGAAGTCGGCGGCCTCGGCGTCGGCCAGATAGACCATGATCCCCAGCCGCATGCGGCCGTGGATGACGTCGTCGATCCGTCCGAGATCGGCCAGACCCATGGCTCAGGCCGCCTTCGATCCGGCGCGGGCGTCGCGGAACAGGATCCAGCCCGGCAGGGCGAACAGCAGGAACAGGGCCACGGTGCAGACGCCGAGATACCACAGGGGTTCGCGCACCAGCACGCCCAGGGCCACGGCCGTGGCCCAGCCGCCCAGGGCCGTGGCCAGCATCCAGCCCTTCCGCTTCAGGGTCCAGGCCATGTACCAGGCGGCGGCCTGGAGGGCGAAGACGATGGCGGCGTAATAGAGCCAGACCGCGAAGTCCTGATCCCGGACCGCGCCGACGCCGAAGACGATGATCACGGCGGTGTTGGCCATGCCGGTGGCGCTGAAGGCGGCGTTCAGGGTGCGGGACGCCATCGGCCCGCGGTTGGCGCCGCCGTCCTTGCGGTCCTTGAGGATGGCCCAGGTCAGGACCGACAGGAAGGCGACGGTGATGGCGACGACGAAGGCCAGGTTGGCCAGATCGGGCCAGCGGATCAGGCCCGTGGCCTGACCGACGTGGAACAGGCACTGCAGGCCGTACAGCAGGCCGCCGGCGAGATAGCAGATCGCCAGGGTCAGCGAGGGACGGCCGCCGCCCTCGACGATCGAACGCATGAAGGCGAGATCGTCCTCGGGCGAATGCAGGCGGGGCTTGGCGGACGTGTTGGCGGCGGGGGCGGGCATGAGGCGATTCTCCGGGGCCGGCTCGGCCATGGCGTGGACGAGCCGGGGGATGTTGGCAAGCTATTCGGCGGCGGCGAGGACGGGCTCGGGGCGACGCCGCCAGGGGATGCGGCGACCGTTCAGCCAGCGACCCATGAAGCTGTGGCGGATCAGCAGCTCATAGGTCAGCAGGCTGATGGTCACGGTCCCGGATACGACCACGATCAGCTTGACGAACCACGGCCAGGCCGCGTTCACCACCAGCACCTGACCGACCGCGACCAGCGGCAGGTGGACGATGTAGACCCAGTAGGAGGCGTCGGCGAGGTAGCGGCGGACGGCGCTCCGGCCCGAGGCGAAACGCAGGGCCAGCGACAGGACCGCGAACGTCGAGGCGAAGACGGCGAAGGCCATGATCGCCGCCAGCGGCGCCTTCAGGTCGGGGTCGGTCACGGGGACCAGTTGCGGGACCGGCCCGCCGACCATGACGAGGGCCGCCGCGCCCGCGCCGAACGCCACGATCGTGAACACGGGCCACAACCGCTCGACGCGGGCCAGCAGATCGCGGCGGCGGTCCAGCAGGACGCCGAGACCGAAGGCGGTCCCGAAGGCCGTCAGGGCCGCGGCGTTGGGGACCAGTCCGGTGTCGGGCGTCGGTATGCCGAAGAAGGGAATCCAGTTGGGCGCCAGCCAGAGGGCGATCGCCAGAGGCGCGGCCAGCACGGCCGGAGTCCACGGCCCGATCAGGGCGCCGGTCACGCGGTCGACGGCCCGGCCCCAGCCGCCGTCCCGATCCAGGGCGGCGAAGGGCGCGCGCAGGATCAGCAGGGCGGCGTAGAGGATCAGCAGCACCCACAGGAACCACAGATGGGTGAGGGGGAAGGTGGCGACCGTCAGCCCCGGCGGAGGCGGGCCGTCGGTCGGGATGGTCCCGCCGTTGCGGATGGCCGCCATCCAGATGAGTACGGCGATGATGGCGGCGAGCACCGGGAACCAGAAGGCGGCCAGCGGCCCGGCGATGCGGGTCAGCCGGTCCCTGATGAAGCCTCCCGTTCCACGGCGGTGCAGCATCATGTGGGCGAACAGGCCCGCGATGAGGAAGAAGGCGGTCATCCGGAACAGGTGGATGGCGAAGAACAGGCCACTGGCGACCGGCGAGTTGTCGGTGTCCGGGACGATCCAGATCGTCACCGGGAAATAGGACATGGAGGCATGCAGCACGACGCCCAGCAGCAGGGCCGCGGCGCGCAGGGCGTCCAGGCCGTGCAGCCGGTCGGTTTGATGGATTTCAGCTGACGACATGACGCCCTCCCCTCGGTTGAGAGAACCGTGTACGTCAGACTTGTTTATAATGCAAACTTGTTCGCTATGACACCGCCTCGGCGATGCGTCGGCGGGAGCGACGCGCCCCGTCTCCTCCCCAAAGCGTGGGGAGGAGACGGGGGCCTAGTGAACCGTGGCGGGCTCGACGGTCACGCCGTCGGAGACCGGGGTGATCGGCACCGAGACGGACGGGCCGGCGTTGGGGAAGTTGCTCTCGTCGCGGTTGGGGGCGAGGCCCTTCTCCAGCAGGTCCTTGATCTCCTGGCCGGACAGGGTCTCGTATTCGAGCAGGGCCTGGGCCAGGGTTTCCAGATCGCCGGCCTTGTCGGTCAGGATCTGGCGGGCCTCGTCCCAGCCGGCGCCGACGATGCGCTTGACCTCGGAATCGATGATCCGGGCCGTCTCTTCCGAGACGTTCTGGCTGCGCGCGACCGAGTGGCCGAGGAAGACCTCCTGCTCGTTCTCGCCATAGGCGACGGTGCCGAGGATGTCCGAGAAGCCCCACTGGGTGACCATGCGGCGGGCCAGTTTCGAGGCCTGCTGGATGTCGGAGCTGGCGCCCGAGGTGATGTTCTCCTTGCCGAAGATCAGCTCCTCGGCCACGCGGCCGCCGGCCATGATGGCGATGCGATCGACCATCTGCTGGTATTTCATGGAGTAGCGGTCGCCTTCCGGCAGCTGCATGACCATGCCCAGGGCCTGGCCGCGCGGGACGATGGTCGCCTTGTGCACGGGGTCGGCCATCTTGACGTTCATGGCCACGATGGCGTGGCCGCCCTCGTGATAGGCGGTCAGGCGGCGCTCTTCCTCGTTCATGGCCATGGATTTGCGCTCGGCGCCCATCATGACCTTGTCCTTGGCGTCCTCGAAGTCGCGCTGGGTGACCATGCGACGGTCCTTGCGGGCCGCCATCAGGGCCGCCTCGTTGACGAGGTTGGCCAGGTCGGCGCCGGAGAAGCCGGGGGTGCCGCGGGCGATGGTCTTGACCACCACGTCCGAGGCCAGGGGCACGTCCTTCATGTGGACGCGCAGGATTTTCTCGCGGCCGTTGACGTCCGGATTGGGCACCACGACCTGACGGTCGAAGCGGCCCGGACGCAGCAGGGCCGGGTCCAGCACGTCGGGACGGTTGGTGGCGGCGATCAGGATGATGCCCTCATTGGCCTCGAAGCCGTCCATCTCGACCAGCAGCTGGTTCAGCGTCTGTTCGCGCTCGTCATTGCCGCCGCCGAGGCCGGCGCCGCGGTGACGGCCGACGGCGTCGATCTCGTCGATGAAGATGATGCAGGGAGCGTTCTTCTTGGCCTGTTCGAACATGTCGCGGACGCGGCTGGCGCCGACGCCGACGAACATCTCGACGAAGTCGGAGCCCGAGATCGAGAAGAAGGGCACGCCCGCCTCGCCCGCCACGGCGCGGGCCAGCAGCGTCTTGCCGGTGCCGGGAGGGCCGACCAGCAGGGCGCCCTTGGGAATCTTGCCGCCCAGTTTCTGGAACTTGCCCGGGTCCTTGAGGAAGTCGACGACCTCCTGCAGCTCCTCCTTGGCCTCGTCCACGCCGGCGACGTCGTCAAAGGTCTTGCGGCCCTTGTGCTCGGTCAGCAGCTTGGCCTTGGACTTGCCGAAGCCCATGGCCCCGCGCGCGCCGCCCTGCATCTGGCGCATGATCAGGATCCACAGGCCGATGATCAGCACGAAGGGCAGCAGGCCGATCAGGGCGCTGACCCAGATCGACTGGCGCGTGCTCTTGGCGTCGACCACGGCGCCCGATTCCGCGATGCTGTTCAGCAGGTCGCCGTTGGGGACGGGCGTGGTGACGGTGACGACCCGATTGTCCTTCAGGGTCGCCTTCAGGGTCTCGCCGCGCGACTCGACGGCGGCGATGTCGCCGGCGTCGCGCGCCTTGAGCAGGTCGGAATAGGTCATCGCCTGCGGCTGTTGCGCCGCGGCCTTGGCGCCGGCGGGGGCGGCGATGCCGCCCGGACGGCTGACCGCCACATAGACGGCCATCGCCCCCAGGATGATGAGGCCCCAGAAGGCCAGGTTGCGCAGGTTCATGCTCGTCTCGTTCCTCGGGCGCGGACGCGCCCCGTCACTGATGTCGGGAGGAAAATAGGGGGTTCGGAGGCGTTGCGCCATGGATGACGGCGCCCAGGTCCCTTTCGTGCGTCATTCGGTCCAGCGCGAGCGCCAGTCTCTGTTCGATCAGGGACCGCGTCCGCGCCGCCGTCTGTGCAAGAACCGGGGCGCCGCCGCCGTTCCGGATCAGGACAGGCCAGCCGCCGCGCGCTGCGGGCGGCAGGGCCTTCAGCGCCGCCCGGTCCGCGTCGGACAGGGCCGTCCTGCGGCCGCCGGCGGGGACCACGGACCAGCCGGGCTCGTCGGCGGTGATCGCCCAGCGCCCGTCCCAGACGGCCTCGACGCCGGGCGACAGCGGCAGGGGCGGCGGCGGACGGCGGTTCAGTTCGCCGGGCTCGCGGGTCAGGAGCACGCCGGCGGCGCCGGGCTCGATGCGGGCGCCGCAGAGGGTGGCGGTGAAGGCTTCGCCCGAGCGAAGGCGGGCTAAGAGGCCGAACAGGCGGTCGCCCCGCGGGGGACGGTCACCGCCGCCGACGCAGACGAGGGCGGCGGCGAGGGCTTGGGCGTCGATGTCACGGGGCAGCTGGAACCACCCCTCTCCCGTCGGGAGAGGGCTTGAGCGCACGGCGGCGCAGCCGTCGTCCGGGCGCGGCGCGCCATCTCTCGTCGTCTCGCGATGCGCGCCTCCTCCACCCACGGGGAGAAGGGAAGCGCGCGCCCGGCTCCTCGCATATTTCGGATCCTCATTGGCCGGGTCGTCGATCCAGCTGGCGCCGCGCCCCGTCAGCCAGTCGCGGACCTCCGCCCGACCGGCGTCCAGCATCGGACGCAACAGCATCAGCCCCCGGCCCTCTGGCCAGGCCGGCGACGGGGCCCAGTCGCGGAGGCGGCCGAGGGTCGAGCCCCCGGCCCGCATCAGCCCGGCCTCGGCGATGTCGTCGGCGGTGTGGGCGAACAGGACGATCCGGGCCCCAGCTTCGCGGGCGGCGGCGGCGATCAGGGCGTGGCGGGCGCGGCGGGCGGCGGCGGGCAGGCCGGCGGCGGGCTTGAGCCCCCGCCAGGTCAAACCGCGCCAGTCGGCCCCGGCGTCTCGCGCCGCCTGTTCGGCGAAGGCGGTCCAGGCGGCGCTGTCGGGGCTCAGGCCGTGGTCGACGGTCAGGGCCAGCAGGCGCCGGCCATTCGCCCTCGCCCAGCCGGCGGCGACGTGCAGCAGGGCGATGGAGTCGCCGCCGCCGGACAGGGCGAGACCCAGCGGATGATCGACGTTGCGCTCCAGCCGGGCGGACAGGCGGGCCCGGACCGGCCCGGTCCAGTCGTCGTCGGTCCGGCTCAGCCCGGCCGCCGGGCCGGCGTCGCCGCGGGGGCGGCGCAGCCGATGCGGGTCCGCGCCTCGGTCGCGCGGGTGCGGACGGCCGGGGTCGCGGCCTCGGCGTAGCGACGGGTGAACTCGGTCAGGGCGGTGCAGGCCTGGGTCTTGCGGTCGGTGGCGTTCAGGGCGTTGGCCAGTTCCAGCGTCGTCGCCGGGGCCCAGGGCGCGGTCGGCCAGCCGCGCAGGGCGGCGGCGTAGGCCGAGACGGCCCCGGCGTGGTCGCCGGCCGAGACGCGCAGATCGCCGAGGCGGCTCGAGGCCTCCTGCGCCTGGGGCGTGTCGGGCCAGGCGGCGATGACGGTCTGCAGGGCGCGGTCGCCGCGGGCCGGGTCCGTCGCCGCCAGACGGGCGGCGGCGGTCAGGTCGCGGGCGGCGTCGCCGGTCGGGGAGGTCGTCGGAATGGGGGCGTTGAGCTCGGCCTCGCGGGCGGCGGCGGCCTCCATGGCCCGGATGCGGCCCTCGGCGTCGCGGACGCGGGTGCTGAGGGCCGTGTTGTCGCGCGTGGCCTCGTCCAGCTGGAAGGTCAGCCGCTCCAGATCGCCGTTCACCCGCTGGACCGTGGCCTCCAGGTCGGACAGGCGGCGGTCCATCAGGCCGACCCGGCCCTGAAGCGCCACGACCTCGGCGTCGGGCTCGATGATGACGGGCTGTCCGGCGGCGTTGCGCTGGGTCACGGCGCGCTCGAGGCGGCGGACGTTGCGATCCAGCTGTTCGAGGCGGCGCTTGTCCCACTGGATCGGCTCCAGCGGCGCGGTCTGGGCCACGACCGTGGTGGTCCCGGCGATCAGGATCACGCCGAGGACCGAGACCAGGGCGTTGCGCGAACGGAGGGCGGCGGGCAGCTTCAGCATGATCGGTGTCGTCCCACCCCTTCGGGGCTGGTTCAAGGTCTCCTCCCCGCCGCGACAGCGGGGAGGAGCAGTCGTTTAGCGCGACGCGCCCGAGACGATGGCGGTGTGGGCGTTGCGGTTGCGGGCGAAGGCTTCCTCGGTCGAGCCGGCGGCGATGGGCCGCTCCTTGCCGTAGCTGATGGTGTCGATGCGGCCGGCGTTGACGCCGCGCTCGACCAGATAGGCGCGGACCGATTCAGCGCGGCGGGCGCCGAGGGCCAGGTTGTACTCGCGGGTGCCGCGTTCGTCGGCGTTGCCCTCGATGCGGACGGTCACGTTCGGATAGCGCTGCAGCCAGGCGACCTGGGCGTCCATGCGCGGATAGACTTCCGAACGCAGCTGATAGCTGTCGAGGTCGAAATAGACCCGGTCGCCGACGTTGACGACGAAGTCCTGCTCGGAGCCCGGGGCGGGCGCGCCGACGGCGCCGCCGGTGATCGGCGCGGCGCTGTTGTCATTGTACTGGTCGTTGCCGGCGGGCGGCGTGGTCTCGCCGGCGGCGGAAGCGGCGGGGCGGCGCGGGGTGCAGGCGGCGATGGCGGTCACGGCCAGGCCGACGGCGGCCAGACGGACCAGGGTCGAGGGCTTCATCATCGGGTCGTCTCCTTCAGGTGAGGCCTGGGCCTCGAGCTTGGCTTTAAAGGGTTGGTACTGACACGCCACCGGTTTCGCCAGTCGCGATAACGCGCGTTTGAGCCACGGGGCTCCGCTTCATGATCAGGTCGGGCAGCCGTCCGGGCCCCCGCCGCCGAGGTTGGAGGGCTGTTCGTCCAGCAGCGGCGACCACGCCGGGTCCGAGCCGCGTCCGTTATAGCCGGCCTGGGACACCACCCGGCCGGACAGGTCGACGGTCCACAGCCGGGTGTCGCCGCCGGGGCTCTGGCGCGCGAACATGATGTAGCGGCCGTTCGGGGCCCAGGACGGCCCCTCCTCGAAATAGCTCGACGACAGGATGCGCTCGCCCGAGCCGTCGGGCCGCATGACGCCGGTCGAGAACCGCCCGCCGCCCTGTTTGGTGAAGGCGATCAGGTCGCCGCGCGGGCTCCAGTTGGGAGCGGTGTACAGGCCGCCGCCGCGGGCGATGGCGCGCTGGCCCGTGCCGTCGGCGCGCATGACGTAGAGGCGGGCGCTGCCGGACCGGTCCGAGGTGAAGACGATCTGGCTGTTGTCCGGGCTGAAGGACGGCGAGGTGTCGATGCCGGGGTCCGAGGTCAGGCGTCGCACCTGACGGCTGGACAGGTCCATCACATAGACGTCGGTGTTGCCGCCGCGGATGATCGAGAAGGCCATCTGCGACCCGTCGTTCGAGAAGCGCGGGGCCAGCACCTGGCCGTCGAACTCGCCGAGGCTTTCGCGGCGGCCGGTCGACAGATTGTACAGGTAGATGCGGCTGTAGTCCTTGCCCAGCGCCACATAGGTGATCTCGTTGGGGTCGCTCAGCGAGAAGCGCGGCGACATGATGATCTCTTCGCCCCCGGTCAGATAGACGGGGTCGAACCCGTCCTGGTCCGAGATGGTCAGGCGCGACAGACGGTTCAGCTGGGTGCCGCTCTCGGAGACGAAGATCACGCGGCTGTCGAACAGGCCGGTTTCGCCGGTCATCCGCTGATAGATCAGGTCGGCGATCTTGTGGCCGATGCGGCGCCATTGCTCGGGCGTGGCGGTGAACTGGTAGGAGGCCAGCTGACACTGGCGGTAGGGATCGTACAGGCGGAAGCCGAAATCGTTGCGACCGTCGGGCCGGGGCGTCACCGCGCCATACAGCACCGCCTGGGCGCCGATCGAGGTCCACTGCGGAAAGTTGGGCGCATTGGCCAGGGTCAGGCCGGTCTCGACGAAGCTGGCCGGGTCCATCGGCTCGAAATAGCCGGAACGGCGCAGGTCGGCGCGGATGACGCCGCTGAGGTCGGCGCCGCTCCGGCCGTCGAAATCAGCGACGGCGATCTGCAGCGGGCGCAGCACGCCCTGATCGATCTCGACCTCGACGGGGTCTGTGGATTGCGGAGGCGGGGTCTGCGCCGTGACCGAGGTCGCCGCCAGCGCCACGAGGGCGACGCTCGCCAGAAGTCGGTTCAATCGCATCAGGGGCTCCCGCAGTTCAGACGTACGCCGGTCCTTATCGCCAGACCGGGCGCAGAAGGCCAGCATGGCCGTGATTGGGGCGACTTTCAGGCCCCGTCATGCCTGGTCAGCGATTAGCGCAGGCCCGTTCCGTCACGAAGGTCGGGCGGAAGGAGCCGCCTTCGAAGCCTTGAGGCACGTCGAACGGCGCCGACTGACGGATCGCCCGCACCGCACCGTCGGCCGCGGCGCGCCAGACCGGGTCGGAGCGGGCGCCGATCAGCGTCGGCCCCGAGGTGATGCGGCCGCGATCGTCCAGCGTCACGTCCATCTGGATGCGCAGGTCCCGCGCCCCCGGGATGTCGCAGGGCAGAATCCAGTTCGGATAGACCTGATTGAAAATGGCCGTGATCTGCGGGCCGGTCGCGCGGGGCGCCGAACCCCTTCCCTGCTGGCCCGTCGCCGGGCGCGTACCCGGTCGGGTCGCGGGTCGTGGCGGGCCGGCGAGAGAGTCCAGATCCAGCGTCTCCTCGCGGCGCGGCGGGGTCGGGCGGGGCGGGGTCGGCTGGGCGCGCGGCGGCGTGGGCCGGGGCGGGGTC
>Ga0265296_1000381_pt1 | contig 71976 bp, 60 predicted proteins | sample MunlanPumphouse1_FD_189073 | JGI IMG/M metagenome (GOLD analysis project Ga0265296, IMG submission 189073) | Groundwater microbial communities from a municipal landfill in Southern Ontario, Canada - Pumphouse #1 | ecosystem: Environmental > Aquatic > Deep subsurface > Groundwater | place...
GAGATCGTCACCGAGATCAACAACCGACCCCGCCGAGTCCTCGGCTGGGCAACCCCCGCCGAGATCTTCAACGAACTATGCTCAAGCCAAGCCACACCACGTTGCACCTCGAACTAGAACCCGGGCCCGATTCGAACCGGCTCCGGCGCCCGCTAGAATGGAAGCACGGGCCTCTAGCTCAGTTGGCAGAGCATCGGACTTCAACATAATAGGAGCGCCCCGGGGGAAACCTCGGGGATGACACCACTCAAAGTCGGGGAACCCTTCCTGGGAGACCAGTTGGCAATCCCGAGCCAAGCCGGACGCGAGTCCGGAAGGTGTAGAGACTGGACGGGTGGCACCTAAAGCGAAAGCCAGGGTGAAGGGACAGTCCAGACCACGAACGTCCGACGGACGGCGGCGAAAGTCGAAGTGGTATGTTAATCCGCGGGTCATGGGTTCGAGCCCCATGGGGCCCACCGTATCCAACGTCTGACAGCGAGGTCATCGAGGAGATCGCCGAGGCACCCCCACGAAGGGCAGACGGCCTGACGCCTCCGCCGCGCGGCGCTCAGGACCCCGCACGAGAGCGATGACGCCTGACCGCCACAAGCCTCTCGGTACCGGTGAGGACGGCCTCCACCGCGACCGTCACGCCGGCGAGCATGTGCCGATCGACGACGGTCGCGAGATCGAGCACCTCTGACACCGCCGTCGAGTATGCCCGCACCAGTCCCCCTGCGCCGAGTTTGACCCCTCCGAAGTAGCGCGTCACGACGACGACTACGTCGGTGAGCCCGCGGCGCAGCAGCACCTCGAGCATTGGCACCCCCGCAGTGCCGGACGGCTCGCCGTCATCCGAGGAACGTGCCCGATCGCCCAGATCTCCCGTGACCTGCGCCGAGCAGTTGTGTCTTGCGTCCCATGCTCGGCGCTTCACCTCGGCGATGACGGCATCCGCTTCTGCAGACGACGCCACCGGCGCGGCGTGTGCGATGAATCGGGACTTCTTGATCACCAGTTCGTGGTCGACGGTCGCGGCGATCGTGGAGGGGTAGATGCGAGTCATTTCGCGGCGGTGAGATCGGCGAGCTTCCTGGTGGTGCGCAGATTGCGGCCGACGAGTGCGAGCCGCTCCCCTGGAATTGCGACCACTGACGTTGACGGCACGCAGCAGCAGGACGCTGCGATTCACGCGCCGGATTCCGCGTCCACCTGCGCGCTCTCGACCAGCTCCGCCCCGGCATGCGCCATCTCGGCGAGCGCCTTGTCGCTGGACTCGGCGCCGACGCCGGCGACGAGGTCGGTCAGCACGCGGATGTGAACCCCGTGCGCGATCGCGTCGAGCACGGAGGCGCGCACGCAGTGGTCCGTCGCCAGCCCGACCACATCGGCGGTGAGCACACCACGAGCACTCAGCACCTCGGCCACCGTGAAGCCGTCCTGCGTGATCCCTTCGAACATCGAATAGGCGGGCTTGCCCTGGCCTTTGTGCACGTGGTGGGTCACGGCATCCGTCGTGAAGAGCTCGTCGTACTCCGCACCCGGCGTTCCCGCGACGCAGTGCTCCGGCCAGGTGTCCAGGAAATCAGGGTCATCTGCGAAATGCCCGCCGTTGTCGCCGTCCGCGTCGTGCCAGTCGCGTGACGCGGCGACCACGTCGTAGTCGCCCGCGCGAGCTGCGAGGAAGGCGGACACTCCGGATGCCACGGCATCGCCGCCCGCGATCGCGAGCGCACCGCCCTCGGTGAAATCGTTCTGCACGTCGATGATGAGAAGCGCCTTCGTCATGATTCGAGGGTACGCCGATGCCGGCGCGCGAACGACGAAGCCCCGTGATGTCTTTCACATCACGGGGCTTATGGAGCCGCCTGTCAGAATCGAACTGACGACCTTTTCATTACGAGTGAAATGCTCTGCCGACTGAGCTAAGGCGGCGTGCGCTGCAAGAGCGGCACGATCAACGATATTACCCTGTCGAAGGCGCCATCGCGAACCGACGCCACGGTGGGCTCAATTCGATCCCTGAGCCTGTCGAAGGGTCAGCTGCATTCGAGGTCGGCCTCTGGCACGGCGTCATCGAGGAAGTACGCCTCGACCGCTTCGTCAACGCACGTGTTGCCCTTGTTGTAGCCGGTGTGGCCCTCGCCGACGCGGGTGATCAGCACGCCCTCCTCGAGCTGCGCGGCGAGCGACACCGACCACTCGTACGGCGTCGCCGGATCGTTCGTCGTGCCGACGACGAGGATGGGGCCCGCGCCTTCGGCATTGATCTCACCGCGCGTGCCGGTGGGCGGATACGGCCACACCTCGCACGTGTCGGGGCCGCTCCAGTACGGCGCGATCGTCGGCGCAGCGGCTTCGATCTTCGCCATCGTGGCGTCTTCCGCGGCCTGATCGTTCTCGAGCGGGTAGTCCATGCAGTTGTACGCGGTGAACGCCTCGCTGGAATTCGAGAGATAGACGCCGTCTTCACGTTCGTTGTAGAAGTCGGCGAGGTAGAACGCGCTGTACGGATCGCCCTGCAGCGCTTCGTCGAGAGCCTGAGTGAGGAAGTCCCAGCTGTCCTGGGAGTAGAGCGCGGCGATGATGGCCGTCATCAGCGAGTCGGCGCCGAGCATGCGCCCGTCGTCGTTCTTGAGCGGCGTGCGGTCGACGCTCGCGAGCAGCGCTCCGAGGTCTGCCATGGCCTCATCGACCGTGCCGTTGAACGGGCATGACCCGGAGTCGAGGCAGTCCTGCATGTAGGCGCGCAGCGCCGCCTCGAATCCGATGGCCTGCGTCGCTCCGACCTCGAGGCCGGGAACGGCGGGGTCGATCGCACCGTCGAGCACGAGCCGGCCCGCCTTCTCGGGATACAACTCGGCGTAGGTCGCACCGAGGAACGTGCCGTAGGAGTAGCCGAGGTAGTTCAGTTGCTTGTCGCCGAGCACGGCGCGGATCAGGTCCATGTCGCGGGCCGAGTTCACGGTCGTGATGTACGGCAGGATGCCGTTGCTGTTCGCCTCGCACGCATCCGCGAACGCCTGATCCGCCTTGGTGAGTTCGGCCTCCCACGCATCGGTGCCCCGCGCTGCGGTGGGGATGTCGTAGAGGTACTTGTCCATGTTCGCGGCATCGAAGCAGCTCACAGCGCCGGAGTCGCCGACGCCGCGTGGGTCGAAGCCGATCACGTCGTAGTTCTCGATCAGGTCGGCGCCGACGGCGTAGTCGAGGCTGTCGAGGATGAAGCCACGGCCGCTGCCGCCTGGGCCGCCGGGGTTCGTGAGCAGTGATCCCATCGGCGTACCAGTGGCCTGGTGGCGCACGATCGACAGCTCCATCGTGGCCCCATCCGAAGGGTTCTCCCAGTCCAGCGGAGCCGTGACGTACGCGCAGTCGAACCCTGCTGCTCCCTCGTCGCACTCGGTCCATTCCAGCGTCTGCTCGTAGAACGGCAGCAGCTCGGCCGCGACGCCCTCGGTGTCCGGCGCGTTCGTCGTGGACGGCCTCGGTTCGGCGCTTTCCGGGATGAGCGAGTACAGGCATCCGCTCAGCATCATGGATGCTGCGGCGAGACCCGCGGTGATCGCGACGATGCGTCGCACGCGAGAAGTCTGTCGAGTGGTCACGGTTTCCTCCCGCTCGCGACAGTCACGAGCAAACTCTCCAGGGCGAGCGTCGGGGCGACGTTGCGCTCCAGCGATTCCCGGGTCTCGGCAAGATGGTCAAGAACAACCAGCGTACGTGTCACCGACCACGCGTGAGCCATGGCGCTCAGATCGTCACGCAATTCCCGGTTGATGAGATCTTCGCCTCGGCCGTACTGCAGCATCACGACGTCGCGGAACATCGACTGCAGGTCGGTGAGCACCCGATCGATGCCGTCGCGCAGGCTGCGGGTCGCGCGCTTCTTCTGGTCGTCCTCCAGCGCGGATATCTGCGAGCGCAGCGCAGGCGGAACCGCCTGTCCCTCAGCGATGCCGACCGTACGCAGCAGACTCGCGCGCTCTGCGGCGTCGCGCTCGGCGGTCAGCGCCTTGGCGTCATCGGTCGCCGCCTGGATGATGTGCCCTGCCACCTCGACCGCGCTGCCGACCCCGCGAACCCCGAGCACGGAACGCAGCGTGGTGTCGCGTCGTTGCCGTGCCGCGTCGTCGGTCGCCAGGCGCTGCGCCATGCCGATGTGGCGCTGCGAGTGACGGGCGGCTTGCTCTGCCGTGACCTCGTCGGCGCCGGTGCGCTGCACGATCAGCCGCGTGACATCGTCGACATCGGGCTCACGCAGCCGCAGGGGCCGCACGCGGGAGCGGATGGTGGGCAGCAGATCGGCCTCGCTCGGTGCGCAGAGGATCCAGACCGTGTTCTCCGGTGGTTCCTCGAGAGCCTTCAGCAGCACATTCGAGGTGCGCTCGACCATGCGGTCGGCATCTTCCACGACGATGACCCGGTAGCGACCGGCCGACGGTGCGAAGTACGATCTCTCGACCAGCGACCTGGCCTCTTTGATCGTGATGATGACCTTGTCGGTGCGCAGCGCCGTGACGTCGGGATGCGTGCCGGCGAACACCTGCCGCATCGTGTGCTCGTCGTCGGGGCTGTCCGCGACGAGCGCCGCCGCGAACGCATAGGCGAGGGTGGATCTCCCGGATCCAGGAGGGCCGGTGATCAGCCAGGCGTGCGAGAGCGCGGAAGGATCGGATGCCGCGGTGCGAAGAGCTGCGACCGCATCGTCCTGCCCCCAGACGTCCGTCCACGGGAACGGGGCGAGCGTGACGGCTGGTGGCATGAACTCAGCCTAACTGGAGAGTCAGACAGCCTGTGCTGCGCGCACAGCGCGCGCCTAACTCGGAGAAATGCACCAGCTTCGGAGCCCTACAGGGAATCGCTCCGAAGAAAGCGCAGTTCTCCGAAGTTGGCGCACAGGTTCGCACTTCTATGCGGAATCAGTCGACGTCGATCAGACGAGCCGCGCGACGCGGAGGCGGATGGCTTCTGCGATCTCCTCGGCGGATGCCGCGGCATCCAGCACCAGGAACCGCTCGGGCTCGGCACCGGCGAGCTCGAGGAAGGCCACGCGCACGCGGGTGTGGAACTCGGCCTTCTCGGACTCGAGCCGGTCGAACGGCTTGTCTGCGGAGTCGAGACGGGTCCTCGCAGTCTCAGGGTCGAGATCGAGGAGCAGCGTCAGGTCGGGCAGCGCCACCTCGGTCGCCCACAGCGACAGCTCTCGCACCTCGGTGGCATCGAGCACGCGTCCGGCGCCCTGATACGCGACGGACGAGTCGAGGTATCGGTCCTGCAGCACGATCTCGCCCCGCTCGAGCGCCGGCCGCACGACCGTCGCCACGTGATGCGCGCGATCTGCCGCATACAGCAGCGCCTCGGCGCGCGGTGCGATGTCGCCGCGGTGATGCAGCACGATGTCGCGGATCAGCTGACCGACCTCGCTGCCGCCCGGCTCCCGCGTGCGCAGCACGGTGTGCCCGGCATCCGTCAGCCACTTCTCGAGCAACTCGGCCTGGGTCGTCTTCCCCGAGCCGTCGCCGCCCTCGAGAGTGATCCACACGCCTGAGCGTTCACTCACCGGCATCTACTTCTTCGCCGCATTCGCGGCACGCGTGGCCGCGGCCTTCTTCGCCGCCGCCGAACGTGCGGCGGCCTTCTCCTCGTCGGTCTTCACCGCAGGCTTCTTCGCGGGCTTCTTCGCGGGCGCCTTCTTGGCAGGCGATTTCTTCGCCGGTACCTTCTTCGCGGCGCCCCGCTTCGGAGCCGGACCCTTGGCGCGCTTGTCAGCGAGCATCTGCACGGCGATCTCGAACGTGATGTCCTCGGGCTTCTGACCACGCGGAATCGTGACGTTCGTCTCGCCGTCGGTGACGTAGGCGCCGAAGCGCCCGTCGCGGATGCGGATCGGCTTGCCGCTGACCGGATCTGCCTCGAACTCGGCGAGCGCACTGGAGGCACGGCGGGAACCGGCGCCGTACTTCGGCTGCGCGTAGATCGTGAGCGCCTGCTCGAGGCTCACATCGAAGATCTGCTGTTCGCTCTCGAGCGAGCGCGAGTCGGTGCCCTTCTTCAGGTACGGGCCGTAGCGGCCGTTCTGCGCGGTGATCTCGTCACCGGACTCCGGGTCAGCGCCCACGACGCGCGGCAGGCTCAGCAGAGTCAGGGCGGTGTCGAGGTCGATGTCCTCCACGGACATCGAGCGGAAGAGCGAGGCCGTGCGCGGCTTGGGCGCATCCTTCTTCGCGGTCTTCTTCTTGGGCTTGTCGACGACCTCCCCGGTGGCCTCATCGACCGCGACGTCCTCCTCCGGCAGGTTCTCCTGCACGTAGGGACCGTAGCGGCCGTCCTTCACGACGATGACTCGGCCGTTCTCCGGGTTCTCCCCGAGAACACGATCACCCGCGACAGGGGCGTCGATGAGTTCCTGCGCCTTCGCCGCTGTCAGCTCGTCTGGCGCGAGGTCCTCGGGAACGTTGACGATGCGCCCCCGCTCGTCGGGCTTCGCGGGGTCGACGACCTCGAGGTAGGGGCCGTACTTACCGAAGCGCAGTGTGGCGGTGTCGGTGATGGGTGTCGAATTGAGCGCACGTGCGTCGATCTCGCCGAGGTTGTCGACGACCTGACGCAGCCCCACCTGCCCCTCGGTGCCGAAGTAGAACGACTTGAGCCATTCGACGCGCTTCTGCTCACCGCGCGCGATCGCATCGAGGTCGTCTTCGAGGGCGGCCGTGAAGTCGTAGTCGATCAGGTCTGCGAAGTGCTCCTCGAGCAGTCGCACGACGCTGAACGCCATCCAGGTCGGCACGAGCGCCTGTCCGCGCTTGGTCGCGTAGCCACGATCGATCACGGTGCCGATGATGCTCGCGAACGTCGAGGGCCGGCCGATGCCGTGCTCCTCGAGCGCCTTGACCAGCGAGGCCTCGGTGAAGCGCGGCTTCGGGTTGGTCTTGTGGCCCTTGGCCTCAGCATCCGACATCCCGAGCTCGTCGCCGACGGCGACGGCGGGCAGCGACTGGTTGGAGTCGGCGTCGGCGTCGGCGCGCTTCTCATCGCGGCCCTCTTCATATGCCTCGAGGAAGCCCTTGAACGTGTAGACGGTTCCGGATGCCGTGAACTCGGCGACCTCGCCGGCGGCATCGACGGACAGCGTGACCGTGGTGGTCTCGTACTTGGCGTCGGCCATCTGGCTGGCGACCGTGCGCTTCCAGATGAGGTCGTACAGTCGCAGCTCTTCGCGGTCGAGCTCGCCGGAGACGGACGCCGGCTTGCGGAAGTTCTCGCCCGAGGGGCGGATCGCCTCGTGCGCCTCCTGCGCGTTCTTGCTCTTGGACTTGTAGACGCGGGGCTTGAGCGGCACGGCCTTGTCGCCGTAGAGCGCGACCGCCTGGCTCCGTGCCGCCTGCACCGCCTGGGTGCTCAGCGCGACGGAGTCCGTTCGCATATAGGTGATGAAGCCCTTCTCATACAGGCGCTGGGCGACGCTCATCGCCTGCTTCGCGCTCATCGAGAGCTTGCGGCCTGCTTCCTGCTGCAGCGTGGAGGTGGTGAACGGAGCGTACGGGCTGCGCGTGCCGGGCTTCGCCTCGACCTTGGTGACGGTGCCGGCACCTGCGGCGTCGACAGCGTGCGCGAGGGACAGCGCCCTCTTCTCGTCGAGGATGACGACGGCCTTCTTGAGCTTTCCGTTGTCATCGAAGTCGGTGCCACGGGCGAGCTGCCCCCCGTCGACACGAACGAGGCGCACCTTGAAAGCCGTGCCGGTCGCGGAGGCGGATGCCTCGACATCCCAGTAGTCGGCGGAGACGAACGCCATGCGCTCGCGCTCCCGCTCGACGATCATGCGAGTGGCGGCGGACTGCACGCGTCCGGCGGAGAGGCCGGTCTTGACCTTGTACCAGAGCACGGGCGAGACATCCCAGCCGTAGAGGCGGTCGAGGATGCGGCGGGTCTCCTGGGCGTCGACGAGCGCGAGGTCGAGCTCACGGGTGTTGCCGACGGCTGCCTGGATCGCGTCCTTGGTGATCTCGTGGAACACCATGCGCTTGACGGGCACCTTCGGCTTCAGCGTCTCGAGCAGGTGCCAGGCGATCGCCTCGCCTTCGCGGTCCTCATCAGTGGCGAGCAGGAGTTCGCCGGCATTCTTCAGCGCACGCTTGAGTTCGGCGACGGTCTTCGTCTTGCGATCCGAGACGACGTAGTACGGGTCGAACCCGTTGTCGATGTCGATCGAGTACTTCCCGTACGCGGCCTTGTCGGCGGCGGGGATGTCCTTCTTATCAGCGAGGTCGCGAATGTGGCCGACAGAGCTGAGCACCTCGTAGTCATCACCGAGGTACCCCTGAATCGACCTCATCTTCGTCGGAGATTCGACGATGACGAGCTTCTTGCCTTCAGCCAAGGGTGCGTCCTTTCTTCGAAGCACACCATACACACCACTGTCGTGGTGCATTCACAGCGGAGCCGTGGGTGGAGCCGTCAGAATCCCTCGGGTGGCCCGGCACGGGCTCGGGAGACGGCAGCAAGACCAGCGTACGCCGCCTCGACCTGCACGGTCGCCACCGGCCCCTCCAGCGTGCACGATGTGAGCGTCGCTCCGGATGCCGCGGCCACCCTCGCGGCGAGCGCGCACGGCTCTTCTCCGGTGACGATCGCGCCGGACGACGCGTCGGCGGCCGCGAGTGCGGCAGCGTCTGCTGCGCCCGCGGCGCGTTGCGCCGTGACCGACGCGCCGCCGACGGCGGCGAGTCCCAGCGAGAGGGATGCCGCGACCGCCAGCACGCCGGCGGCGAGCGCGCTGCCGGCCATCAGAGCCCTCCGCTGAGCGCGCAGCTCGATGCGGTCAGCGGGATGCGGATGACGCGCCCCACCACCGCATCGACGCTGGCGCTGACGCAGCTGAGGTCTCCGCTGAGCTCGCTCGACACGTTCGCATCGCTGACAGAGGCCGTCACCGCCGCGTGCGCGGTCGCAGCGCTCTCACCCCGCCCCAGCAGACGGGCTGCGTCGGCCACGGCATCCTGCAGCGATACCTGTCGCGCGGCGGCTCCGAGCGCGCCCGCCCCCAGCAGCAGTGCGAGCACCACCGCCGGGAGCGCGATCGCCAGCTCGGCTGCGACCGATCCGCGCTCCGAGTCGCTCTTCTTCTTCATGAAGTGCTCATCGCTCGTTCACCGCATCGGCGTCTACGAGACCGTGAGCGCACGGCGGACGAGATCAGTCAGGATGCCGCGCACCTCGTCCGAACGCATGATCACGACGAGCAAACCTGCGAACGCGACGGCTGCCATCGTCGTGATGGCGTACTCAGCGGTGGCGGCACCGGATTCGTCGGTGAAGAGCGACGCCGCGCGGCGTCTGGTGAGGGCGGGGATGGTGTTCATCGTGTTCCTTCTTTCTGTTGTGCTGCCGTCAGATCGGCAACGGGGTTGATGACATGACGGAGAGCATGAGCGGCGCGACGCCGAGCAGCAGGAAAGCGGGGAGCGTGCAGACGCCGAGGGGGATGATCAGTTGCGAGGAGAGCTTGGATGCGCGCAGCCGCCCGCGGATGCGTGCGTCGTGACGCTCCTGCGCGGCGGCCGCCCGCAGCAGCTCCCCCGCGGGGACGCCGGCCGCGCGCGACAGCTCGAGTACGCCCCTGGTGTGCGTGCCGCTGATGCGATCGCGCGCCGGGCTGTCGTCGACGAGGCGCAACGAGCGCTCGATGGATGCGCCACCCGACAGTGCCACGGACATGAGTTCGGCATGCATTCCCGGGGTCCCCGGATCCGGCTGCGCCCGCCGGAGAAGGCGACGAGTCCACAGGCGGGCTCCGAGCACGAGCAGCAGGCCGACGATCAGGCAGGCAGTGCCGAGGGGATTGCGGAAGAGCACACCCACTGTGTCGAATCCAAGGGCGAATCCGAGCAGGAGCCCCGCGAGCGGCATCCAGAGCAGCAGCCGCGCGGTGCCGGCCGGCTCTGCGAGAGCGATGCGCACATCGTCAGCAGCAGCCGCCGCATCACGCATCGTCTCAGCGAGCGACCTCAGCACTTCCGCGAGCGGAGCCCCCACGGTCGTCGCGACATCCCACGCGGCGGCGACATCGGCCCACGCCCCGCCCTCAGCCTCGATCGCGTCGACGAGGCCGGCGCCCTCATCGCAACGCGCGACCACGCTCTCCGCATGCACGTCGCCCGAATCGGCGAGATGACGCCAGGCGTTGAGCGGCACCGCGCCCGCCTGCAACAGCACGGCGAGTGTGCGCACCGAGACCGCGGCCTCCTCCGCGCCGGCATCCGCTGCCTTCGCCGGACGCAGCCCGTGCAACGAAACGAGGCTCACCACGGCCGCACTTCCTCGATGTCGAGTCGATCGGCCCGCAGCAGAAAACGTCCGACCTTGGAGATGCGTCGCACGCCGTCACCGCCGCGGGCGAGGTGGATCACGATCGTGAAGGCACTGACTGCCTGCCGCGCCAGTGCCGTTGCGTCCATCCCGGCCAGCGCTCCCAGCGCCTCCAACCGGGCCGGCACGTCGACGAGCCCGCTGGCGTGCAGAGTGCCCGCGCCACCGTCGTGGCCGGTGTTCAATGCGGAGAGCAGTTCACGCACCTCCTCACCACGGCACTCGCCGACGACGAGACGATCAGGACGCATGCGCAGCGACTCGCGCACGAGGCGTGCGAGCGTGATGGAGCCGGCGCCCTCGAGATTCGCCTGCCTGGCTTCAAGAGCGACGTGGTGCGGATGCGCCGGCCGAAGTTCCGCGACGTCTTCTATCGTGACGATGCGCTCGGATGCAGGAACGCTGTGCAGCAGCGCGGTGAGCAGGGTCGTCTTTCCGGTGCCGGTGCCACCGGTGATGAGGATGTTCGCGCGGTCGACTACCAACTGCTCCAGCCACGCCTGCTGCGGCGCATCGAATGCCCCGAGCACGGCCAGAGCACCGAGATCGGCTGCGCGCACGCGTGGAATGCGCACCGACACGGCGGTGCCCGACGTCGACACCGGGGCGAGCACGGCATGCACTCGGATGCCGGACGCGAGCCGCACATCCACGCACGGTGACTGATCGTCGAGGTGGCGCCCGCCTGCTCCGATCAGCGCGACGGCGAGGTCGCGCACCTCGCGCTCCGATGCCGCCCATCCCGCCACTCGCTCCGCGCCGTCGCCGCGATCCACGAAGAGCCCGTCCGCACCGTTGACGAACACGTCCGTCACCCGAGGATCGGCGCAGTGCTCGGCGAGCGGCCCGAATGCGGCATCCACGTCGGCGGGGAGCGCGCTGGCGCCCTCGTCGGCGGGCACCGCATGACGCGGCTGGATGATGAACGGCTGTGGCATGCCCCGACGCTAGGCGCCGCTGCGTTCCCGTGCGCCCCGGAATCCCACGTGCTGTGCGCAACACGGCACGTCCGCCCGCAGTGCAGAACGACTGCGCACGCTGCGATGGGGGCGGCTTGACACAGAGGAGGGCGGCACCTCACGGGGGGAATGGGATGCCGCCCAGAGGCGTGCCTGATCGGGGGAGGATGGGCACGCCGAGGCCGAATGAATACACGGCTGCGTCGAGTGTACGCAAGGCGACCGTCCTCACAAAACCCGTCCTGCTACCGACTTCCGGCAGTATTGATGCATTGAAGCGCAGACTAGATTCACCGTGTCACGGTCGTGCGTTCTGCACGATCTCGTCCGCCGCAAAGGAGCGCATGCCATGAGCAGCCAGATCGATCACCTCCTCGATGAGACTCGCAGGTTCCCGCCTTCGGATGATTTCGCCGCATCCGCCGTCGCGCAGCCCGAGTTGTACCAGCGCGCCGGCACTGATCGGGAAGCCTTCTGGGGCGAGCAGTCCAGAGACCTGCTGCACTGGCACAAGCCGTTCACGCGCGTGCTCGACTGGTCCACTCCCCCGTTCGCGAAGTGGTTCGACGACGGCGAGCTCAACGTCGCCTACAACTGCCTAGATCGGCACGTCGAAGCAGGCAATGGCGACCGCGTCGCCATCCTCTGGGAGGGCGAGCCGGGCGATTCGCGCCGCATCACCTATGCCGAGCTGACCGACGAGGTCAAGCGCGTGGCGAATGTGCTGTCCGGATTCGGAGTCGGCACCGGGGATCGTGTCGCGATCTACCTGCCGATGATTCCCGAGGCTGTCGCGGCGATACTCGCCGTCGCCCGCCTCGGCGCCGTCCACTCCGTCGTCTTCGGCGGTTTCAGCGCGGACAGTCTGCGCTCGCGCATCGACGATGCCGGCGCGAAGGTCGTCATCACCGCGGACGGCGGCTATCGCAAGGGTCGCGTCTCGGCGCTCAAGCCGGCTGTCGACCAGGCCCTCAGCGACAGAGGCGACGGTGTGCAGCAGACCGTCGAGCATGTCCTCGTCGTCAAGCGCGGTGAGAACGAGGTCGATTGGACCGAAGGCCGCGATCACTGGTGGCACGACGCGGTTCCGGCAGCATCCGCAGAACACGAGGCACAGGCGTTCCCCGCCGAGAGCCCGCTGTTCATCCTCTACACGTCCGGCACCACGGGAAAACCGAAGGGCATCCTGCACACCTCTGGCGGCTACCTCACCCAGGCCGCGTACACGCACAAGAACGTGTTCGACCTGAAGCCGGAGACGGACGTGTTCTGGTGCACCGCCGACATCGGCTGGGTCACCGGCCACACCTATGTCACCTACGGGCCGCTCGCGAACGGCGCGACGCAGGTGCTCTACGAGGGCACACCCGACGCCCCGCATCCCGGACGCTGGTGGGAGATCATCGAGAAGTACGGCGTGACGATCTTCTACACCGCGCCGACCGCGATCCGCTCGTTCATGAAGATCGGCCGCAGCGTTCCGCGGAAGTTCGATCTGTCCTCCATCCGGCTGCTCGGCTCGGTGGGCGAGCCCATCAACCCCGAGGCCTGGATGTGGTACCGCGAGGTCATCGGCGGCGGCAACGCCCCGATCGTCGACACCTGGTGGCAGACCGAGACAGGAGCCATCATGGTCTCCCCGCTGCCCGGAATCACGGCGACGAAGCCGGGCTCAGCGCAGGTGCCGCTGCCCGGCATCACCATCGACGTCGTCGATGAATCGGGAGAAGAGGTCGGCAACGGCAACGGCGGACTGCTCGTGATCACCGAGCCCTGGCCGAGCATGCTGCGCGGCATCTGGGGCGACCCGGAGCGCTACAAGGAGACGTACTGGGACAAGTTCGAGAAGCAGGGGTACTACTTCGCGGGCGACGGTGCGCGCCTGGACGAGGATGGCGACCTGTGGCTGCTCGGACGCGTGGATGATGTGATGAACGTCTCCGGCCACCGCCTCTCCACCGCCGAGATCGAATCATCGCTGGTCGCTCACGAGGCCACCGCTGAGGCCGCCGTGGTCGGCGCGGCGGATGAGACCACCGGCCAGGCCGTCGTCGCGTTCGTGATCATCAAGGAGAGCTACCTCTCCGCGCACGATGCGGCGGGACTCGCGACGCAGCTGCGCCAGTGGGTCGGCGAGCAGATCGGCGCGATCGCCCGCCCCCGCGACGTCTACATCGTCGGCGAGCTGCCCAAGACCCGCTCCGGCAAGATCATGCGCCGGCTGCTGCGCGACGTCGCGGAGGGCCGCGAGGTCGGCGACACCACGACGCTGGCAGACACCGCCGTCATGAGCATCATCTCTGCACAGGTCAAGTAACCGGGATGCGAAGAAGGTCCCCGCGCTCACGGTGCGGGGACCTTCTTCACGTAGAGACGAAATGCTCAGGCGAGGGTGAAGGTCACCTCGACCTCGACGGGGCTGTCCAGAGGCAGCACGGCGACGCCGACTGCGGCGCGTACGTGCTGTCCGGCGTCGCCGAATATCTCGCCGAGCACGTCGCTCGCCCCGTTGATGACGCCGGGCTGGCCGGTGAAGGCCGGATCGGATGCGACGAAGCCGCCGACGCGCAGCACGCCGCCGATCTTCTCCAGCCCGCCTGCGGCGGCGGCTGCCGCGGCGAGAGCGTTCAGCGCGCAGGTGCGCGCGTAGACCTTGGCATCGTCAGCGGTGACTTCTACGCCGACCTTTCCGATCGCGGGCAGCGCACCGGATGCGAACGGAAGCTGACCGGAGGTATAGACGAGTCCGGCGTGCACGATGGCGGGGACGTAGGCCGCTACGGGGGCGGCCACGTCGGGCAGCTCTATCCCGAGCTCACTCAGCCGTGCTGCGATGCTCATGCGGCACCGCCATCGAACTGGCGCGACGCCTGCGCTGCGGCCGCGAGGCCCGCGCTGTTCGACCCGTCCTGCGACACGGGTCGCTTGAAGTAGGCGACGAGGCCTCCTTCAGGTCCTTGGACGACCTGCACGAGCTCCCAGCCCTGCTTTCCCCAGTTGTTGAGGATCGCGGCGGTGTTGTGGATCAGCAGCGGGGTGGTGAGGTACTCCCACGTGGTCATGGCACTCCTGCGGTCAGAGACGGTCGACACGTCGAGCGTCAAAGGCGGTATTCAGGGAACTCCCCTACGATCTAGCGTATGCCTCAGAAGAATCGCACGGCGAAAGGCGTGCTCGGCGGCCTTCTCGGTCTGATCGGGCTCAGCGCTGTCGCCGGGATCCTGGTGACCGCGACGGTCACGCCCGCGCTCGCCGTCGCCGGAGCCGCCGGATCCCAAGCCCTCGATCTGTTCGAGAACCTGCCGTCGTACCTGAAGCCGGACGCACCGATGGAACCGAGCAAGTTCTACGCGATCGGCTATGACGGCCAGCCTGTGCAGATGGCGACGTTCTTCGATCAGAACCGCACGCAGGTGGAGTTCGACCAGATCTCCCCGATCATGTACGCCGCCATCCTCTCCAGTGAGGACAAGGGCTACTACGAGCACGGCGGCGTGAACCTCGGGGCGACGGCGAAGGCCCTGATCGACAACGTGCGCGGCACGTCGTCACGCGGCGCATCCACGATCAGCCAGCAATACGTGAAGAACGTGCTCGTGCAGCAGTGCGAGCAGAAGGTGCTGCCCGGCGACAAGAACTACGTGGACAAGACCGCCCAGTGCTGGCTGGACGCGACCAACGCCCGTGGAACCGACGGCATCGAACGCAAGCTGCAGGAGATGCGCTACGCCATCCAGATCGAGAAGGACTACTCGAAGAACGAGATCCTGCTCGGCTACCTCAACATCGCCAGCTTCGGCGGCACTGTCTACGGCATCGAGGCAGCCGCGAACTACTACTTCAGTGCCAGCGCATCGAATCTGACGATCGCGCAGGCGGCAACGCTCGCCGGCATCGTGCAGAATCCGAACCGGTATCGCATCGACAAGGAGGGTGGTTCCGCCACCGACGACGCCGGTAACGCGGTGAACAGCAAGGAAGACGGCTATTCGCTGACGAAGGTGCGCCGCGACTACGTCATCAATCGCATGTACGCAGACGGCAAGATCACCGAAGCGCAGCATGCCGCGGCGCTCGAGGAGCCGATCGTCCCGGCACTGAATACGCCGGCGCAGGGGTGCGCAGCCGCCCAGAACAACGCCTATTTCTGCAAGTACGTCGAGAGCGTGGTTCGCAACGACCCGGCTTTCGGGGAGAGTGCTGAAGAGCGCGTGAAGGCGCTTCAGCGCGACGGCCTGGATATCTACACCTCGCTGGATCTGCGCATTCAGGACCCTGCCGTGGCAGCCCTCAAGGACCGGGTGCCGGCGAACTACGACAACCAGTACTTCGGCGGTGCCGGTGTCACGATCGAACCCGCCACAGGGCGAATCCTCGCGATCACGCAGAACACGACCTTCAAGGAGACTCCGACCGACGATCAGGCGTTCTCGAGTCTTGTGTACGCCGCGGACTACGCCCACGGCGGATCCGCAGGGTTCCCGGTCGGATCGACGTACAAGTTGTTCACGCTGATCGACTGGCTCGAGACCGGGCGCTCCGTCAACGAATCGATCAACGGCCGCCACCAGACGTTGCAGATGAACGTATGCGACGGGCAGACGCAACCCGTCGATACCAGCGAGGTCAACAACTTCAACAACAATCCCGGCTACTACGGCACCCCGATGCGCTTCACGAAGGACTCGCTCAACTCGGGTTACTTCGCCATGGCATCCAAGCTGGAGATCTGCGACATCAACGCCGTCGCCGATCGCATGGGCGTCACGACCTGGGACCCCGATAACCAGAAGGTCGCGAAGACGACGGACACCAACCTGCCTTACAACGTCCTCGGGGACAAGTACATCGCACCGCTCGATATGGCCGGCGCGTATGCCACCGTCGCCAACAAGGGCGTCTACTGCGAGCCGAAGGCGATCGACCGGGTGGTCAACCAGAAGGGCGAGGAGCAGCCCATCCCCGAGACGTCATGCTCGCAGGTCATCTCTCCTGAGGTCGCGGCCACTGCTGCATATGCGCTTCAGGGAGTCATGGACTCCGGTGGTACCGGTCAGAACGCCAACCCGTTCGACGGCACGCCCCTCATCGGAAAGACCGGCTCGCACCAGACATACGCGACGATGATGATCGAGGCCAGCACCAAAGCAGCATCTGCCGTGTACATCGGCCGCACCGAGGGCGACGCGAACATCTGGAACGAGTGGTACAACGACAACCAGCTGCAGAACATCCGCTACGCCGTCGCCCGCGATATGCAGGCCGCAGCGAACGCCGTACTCGGCGGCGGCGACGAGTTCCCCCCGCCGGACAACAACCTCACCCGCCGGGTGCTGGTCGATCTGCCCAGCGTCGTCGGCCAGAGCGTGGCGGACGCGACTGCGACGCTCGAGGGTGCGGGCTTCTCGGTGAACGTCGGTGCCCCCGTCGACAGTGATGCTGCCGAGGGCATCGTCGCCGCGCAGGATCCTGGTGCAGGTCAGACATCCAGCGGCGCCACTGTCACGATCTCGCCGAGCAACGGACAGGGTGCGACGGTTCCCGACGTCGCCGGACAGGGGCTCGCTGATGCCGTCGAAGCGCTCAAGGCCGCCGGTTTCACCTCAGTGACCCCGCATGCGTCATGCTCCGCCGGTGACGACGACGACAAGAAGACGGTGACGAGCACCACCCCTGCAGCCGGAACCGCCACTAAGAAGTCGACTGCAGTGACAGTCAAGTGCTCGTAGCGGGTCAGCGCACCGCCCACCCGGCCCTCATCGCGCTCGGCGCGGTGGGGGCCGTCGGCGCCGCCTGCGCGGTATGGGGCATCGGCATCGAGCGCTACCTGTTCACCGTCAGGGAGGCCTCAGTCAAGGCTCTGCCCCCGGGGTCGCCGTCGATCCGGATCCTGCACGTCTCCGATGCCCATATGGCACCGTGGCAGCACCGCAAGCAGGACTGGCTCTCGTCGCTCGCCGAACTGGAGCCCGACCTCATCGTCAACACCGGCGACAATCTCGGTCACCGCGACGGCCTGCAGGGCATCCGTCGCTCTTTCGACGCGTTCGCGGGCATCCCGGGCGTGTTCGTGCACGGCTCGAACGATGTCTACGGGCCCTCGCCGCGCAATCCGCTGCGTTACTTCGCCGGGCCTTCGAAACGCCACCAGGAGCCTGAGCACCTCGACACGGATGCGCTCGACGCGTACTTCATCGATGAGCTCGGCTGGACCGATCTCAACAACACGGCCGCGCGGCTGAAGGTCGCCGGCACCGACGTCGACCTGTTCGGCGTCGACGACGCGCACCGCGACTGGGACGAGCTCGAGGCCGTGCCGGCTGCCATCGAGTCACTCGGTGCTCGTGATGAGAACGCTCCCCTGCTGGGTGTCACGCATGCGCCGTACCAGCGCGTGCTCAACACGTTCACCGACCTCGGCGCGCAGGCGATCTTCGGCGGGCACACGCACGGCGGCCAGGTCTGCCTGCCCGGTTTCGGCACGCTGGTCGCGAACTGCGACATCCCGCTGAAGCAGGCCAAGGGCCTCAGCACCTGGACGCACGACGGACGCAGCATCCCGCTGAACGTCAGCGCCGGCTGCGGCCACTCGATCTACGCTCCGGTACGCTTCGCCTGCCGTCCGGAGACGACTCTCCTGACGCTCACGGCGCGGGACACGCCCGCGTGAGATGAGAGAGCGTCGATTCGGCGCAGCGCCCGTTTCCCTGTAGACTCAAACGGTTGCAACGGGGTGTGGCGCAGCTTGGTAGCGCGCTTCGTTCGGGACGAAGAGGCCGCAGGTTCAAATCCTGTCACCCCGACCACTGTTGCAAGAAGGCCGTCCCACCGGGGCGGCCTTCTTCACTTCGTGGCCGGAACGAATGCCTCGCCTCGCTCGCCTACGCTGGAGACATCATGACCACTCCCCGCCTCGTCGCATTCGACCTCGATGACACCCTCGCTCCGTCCAAGAGCGCCATCGATCCTCGGATCGCCACTCAGTTGCTCGAGCTCCTGCGCCGCGTGGACGTCGCGATCATCTCCGGCGGTAACGAACAGCAGTTCCGCACTCAGGTGATCTCTCAGCTCGGCGATGCCGATGCGACGGATCTCGGCCGCCTGCATCTGCTGCCGACGTGCGGCACACGGTACCTCCGCCACGACGGCGTCGGGTTCGACACCGTGTACGCGCACGACCTCTCGGACGAGCAGAAGTCCGCCGCACTGAAGGCGCTTCGTGAAGAGGCGGAACGCCTCGGACTGTGGGAGCAGAACCCCTGGGGCGAGATCCTCGAGGACCGCGGCTCGCAGATCACCTTCTCGGCGCTCGGGCAGAAGGCCCCGCACGAGGCGAAGCAGGCATGGGATCCGACCGGCGCCAAGCGCGGGCTGCTGCGTGCTGCGGTGGCGGCTCGTCTTCCTGAACTCGAGGTGCGCTCTGGCGGTTCGACCTCGATCGACATCACCCTCGCGGGCATCGACAAGGCGCACGGTATGAAGGCTCTCGCCGAGCACACCGGCATCCCGCTGAGTGACATGCTGTTCTACGGCGATCGCCTCGACGAGGGCGGCAACGACTATCCGGTCAAGGCGCTCGGCGTCCGTTCGATCGCCGTCACCGGGTGGGAGCACACGACGACCGAACTGGACGCGCTGATCCCCACGCTGTAGCGCGCGTCGACGAAGCTCAACCCGACACCGGCACGAGTCGCGTGAGCTGCGTCACATGCCCGGGCTCGAGCTCGGCGAGGGACGCGACGCCGAGCAGACGCATGGTGCGCTCGATCTCGGTGCGCAGGATGGCGATCGTGCGATCCACGCCCTGGCGTCCGCCCGCCATCAGCCCGTACAGGTACGCGCGCCCGATGAGGGTGAAGTCTGCACCGAGAGCGACGGATGCCACGATGTCGGCGCCGTTCATGATGCCGGTGTCGACCATGACGGTGAAATCGTCGCCGACCTCCTTGCGGACGTTCGGCAGCAGATGGAAGGGGATGGGCGCCCGGTCGAGCTGACGACCGCCGTGATTCGACAGCACGATGCCGTCGACGCCGGCATCGCGCAGTCGCACCGAGTCCTCGACGTTCTGCACGCCCTTGATGACGATCTTGCCCGGCCACAGGTCGCGGATGACGGCCAGGTCGTCGTAGCTGATCGTCGGGTCCATCGCAGCATCCAGCAGTTCACCGACCGTGCCACCCGTGGTGCTGAGGGAGGCGAACTCGAGCTTCGGCGTGGTGAGGAAGTCCCACCACCACCAGGGGCGGGGAATCGCATTGACGATCGTACCGAGCGTGAGCTGCGGCGGGATCGAGAATCCGTTGCGCTTGTCGCGCAGACGCGCGCCGGCGACCGGGGTGTCGACCGTGAACTGCAGAGTGTCGAATCCCGCGCCAGCAGCGCGACGGGTGAGCTCGTAGGAGATCTCGCGGTCGCGCATGACGTACAACTGGAACCAGTTGCGTCCGGGGATCGGTCCCTGCCGCTCTCGAAGGGTCGCCGCTTTCACGCCCTCGATCGACGTGGTGCCGAGCGTGGAGAGCGTGAACGGGATGCCGGCGGCCGCTGCTGCGCCCGCGCCGGCTTCTTCGCCCTCGGTCTGCATGAGACGGGTGAAGCCGGTCGGAGCGATGCCGAAGGGCAAGGCGCTCGGCCCGCCGAGGATGTCGACCGAAGTGTCGACGTCGGGCGCCGGCTTGAAGATGCCAGGGTGGAACTCCACGTCCTGGAACGCCTGTCGCGCGCGCGTCAGCGACAGCTCGCCCTCCGCGGCGCCGTCGGTGTAGTCGAACGCAGCCTTGGGTGTGCGGCGCTTCGCAATCGTGCGCAGGTCGCCGATCGTGAGGGCCGCGTCGAGGCGGCGCTTGCGTCCGTCCAGCTCCGGCTTCTTGAACTTCATGAGCTCGAGGAGCTCCGAGGGCTTGGGTACCTGGCGGGTGACCATGGGCCTCTTCCTTTCAGTGGGTGGGACGATCGGCGGTGAGACCGGCCGCGGTGTAGTAGCCGGTGATGTGGTCATGGACGAGGGTGCGCGCTGACTCCGCGTCTCCCCCGTCGATCGCAGCGATCAGTGCACGGTGCTCGTGCCGCAGCCGGATCGCCATCGCATCCCAGTCGTCGATGGATGCGGAGCCGGTGAGCACGTACGACTCGATGGATGTGCGCAGTCCCGCCATCATCGCGGCGATCACGGTGTTGCCGCTGGACTCGGCCAGCGCAAGATGCATCTGTGCGTCGAGCGCGAGGAACTCGCCGGTCGTGAGTCCCTCGGCATCCATCGCGTCGAGCATCCGGTGCGCGGCGCCGGTGTCGCGCGCGGGGTTCGATGCGAGGTCGGACACGACGGCGTCCTCGAGCACGAGACGGGTGCGCACGACGTCTGCCAGAGCGAAGCCCTGTGCGGCCACCTGAAGACGCAGCAACGCTGACATGCCACCGGAGGGCGTCGCGATCACGATCGCGCCTGCCTGCGGCCCTGAACCGGTCGCCGTGCGGATCAGGCCCATGACCTCGAGCACGCGCAGCGCCTCGCGGACGCTGGAGCGGCCGACGCCGAGGTCGGCGGAGAGATCCCGCTCTGATCGAAGCCGGTCACCTGGACCGATTCGACCGTCGAGCAGGTCGTGCTCGATACGCTCGAGCACCGTCTCCCATGCCCGTTCCGTCACGACACCTCCTGTGGTCTGACCACAGCGTACATCGCGTGGTCTGACCGCACAAACGCGATGCGGCTCAGCCCAGGCGCCCGCCGGATTCCTGCAGGTAGCAGTCGCCGCACAGTGACTCATAGGTGACGACATCGGCCGGCGCACCGGCAGCCGCGCCCTCGTCGATCGCGACCTGATCGCCGTCGAACACGAAGCGGCCGTTGATCACCCGCCCGTTGAAGACGGCCTTGCGGCCGCAGCGGCAGATCGTCTTGAGCTCCTCGAGCGAGTGCGCGATGGCGAGCAGCCGCGCAGACCCGGGAAAGGCATGCGTCAGGAAGTCGTTGCGGATTCCGTAGGCCATCACCGGGATGCCGTCGACCACCGCGATCCGGAACAGATCATCGATCTGCGCAGGTGTGAGGAACTGCGCCTCATCGACGAGCAGGCACGCCACATCGATGGGCTCGCCGGGGATCAACCCCTCGTCGTTGCGCTGCCGCATCCGCTCGCGTTCACGCTGGAACAGCGCGCGGGCGTCACCGTCGGGCGGGATCAGGAAATCGACCTCGCGGGTCATGCCGAGTCGGCTCTCCACCTGGCTCGCGCCCTTGGTGTCGATCGCCGGCTTCGCGAGAAGCACGTGTTGTCCGCGCTCCTCGTAGTTGTACGCGGCCTGCAGCAGTGCTGTCGACTTACCGGAGTTCATCGCCCCGTAGCGGAAGTACAGCTTCGCCACGGTGCGCTGCTACCTCGAGATGCCGAGCGCGGCCGCCGTCGCTGTCATCGACTCGTCCGCCGCGGCCTCGTTCTCGTTCAGCTTCTGCCCGTACGTCGGGATCAGCTCGCGCAGCGCGGGCTCCCATCCGGCGTACTGCTCGGGGAAGCAGGTCTTCAACAGGCTGAGCATGATCGGGACCGCGGTCGACGCTCCGGGCGATGCGCCGAGCAGCCCTGCGATCGAACCGTCGGCAGCAGAGACGACCTCGGTGCCGAACTGCAGCACCCCGCCCTTCTCGGCATCCTTCTTCATGACCTGCGCCCGCTGGCCGGCATCGATGAGCGACCAGTCCTCGTCCTTGGCCGTGGGCATGAAGACGCGGAGGCCGTCGACCTTCTTGCGGTGGTTCTTCAGCAGCTCGCCGACCAGGTACGTGATCAGGTCGGGGTTGGCGAAGGCCACCCGCAGCATCGGCCAGAGGTTGTGGGTGCGCACCTGGCTGACGATGTCGAACATCGAGCCGTTCTTGAGGAACTTCGGGCTGAACGTCGCGAACGGGCCGAAAAGCAGAGATGCCTCGCCGTCGACGACACGCGTGTCCAGGTGCGGCACTGACATCGGCGGAGCGCCGACGGATGCCTGGGAGTAGACCTTCGCCTTGTGCTGCGCGACGATGGCGGGGTTGGTGGTCTTGAGGAACTGCCCGCCGATCGGGAAGACGCCGTAGCCCTTGATCTCGGGGATGCCGGAACGCTGCAGCATCTTCAATGCCCAGCCGCCCGCGCCGACGAACACGAACTTCGCGTTGAGCTCGCCTGGCGTGCGTCCCAGCGCCCGCTGATACGAGACCTTCCAGCTGCCGTCCGTCTGCTTCTTGAGCTTTCGCACCTCTTGGTTCGTGCGCAACTCCACGCCGCTGGCCGCGAGATGATCGAAGAGCTGGTGTGTCAGCGCGCCGAAGTCGACATCGGTGCCTGCCGGAACCCTGGTCGCCGCGAACGGCTCGCCCTTGCGTCGCTTCTGCATCAGCAGGGGCGCCCACTGGTTGATGACGCGGGAGTCCTCGCTGTACTCGATGCCCTCGAACAGCGGCTGCTTCTTGAGCACCTCGTAGCGCGCCTTGAGGTAGGCGACATCCTTCTCGCCGCGCACGAATGTCATGTGCGGGGTGGCGTTGATGAACGTCGAGGGCTCATCGAGCACGCCCTTTTCCACCAGCGAGGACCAGAACTGGCGGCTCTGCTGGAACTGCTCGTTGATCGAGACGGCCTTGGCCGGATCCAAGGGCCCGCCGTCGTTCTTCGGCATGTAGTTCAGTTCGCAGAGCGCGGCATGGCCGGTGCCTGCGTTGTTCCAGGGGTTGGAGCTCTCCTGGGCGACATCAGAGAGTCGCTCGAAGGCGACGATCTTCCAGTCTGGCTGGAGTTCGTGCAGCAGAGTGCCCAGTGTGGCGCTCATGATGCCACCACCGATGAGGACGACGTCGACGGATTCAGTCACCGGACCAGTCTAGTTCGCACGCCGCGCACCGCGAACCACGCCGGGCTCCCTGAGCGGCTACGCCGCGACGGTGAGACGAGCGCCGACGATCTCGGCGATCTGGACCGCGTTGAGCGCCGCCCCCTTGCGGAGGTTGTCGTTGCTGATGAACAGCACGAGCCCCTTGTTCTCGGGCGCGGACTGATCGGCGCGGATGCGACCGACATAGCTCGGATCGCTGCCTGCGGCCTTCAGCGGCGTCGGGACCTCGTCCAGCTCGACGCCGGGAGCCGCTGCGAGCACCTCTGCCGCACGCTGCGGCGTGATGTCGCGCGAGAACTCTGCGTGGATGGACAGCGAGTGCCCGGTGAAGACCGGAACGCGCACACAGGTTCCGGCCACACGGAGATCGGGCAGCTCGAGGATCTTGCGGCTCTCGTTGCGGAGCTTCTTCTCCTCGTCGGTCTCGTTGAAGCCGTCGTCGACGATGGAGCCCGCAAGCGGGATGACGTCGAACGCGATGGGTGCGACGTACTTCTCCGGCGCGGGGAACTCGATCGCCGAGCCGTCGTGCACGAGCTGCAGGACGTCGCCCTGCGCGAGCGCCGCCTCGACCTGACCGAGCAGTTCCTGCGCACCGGCGAGGCCGGAACCGGAGACCGCCTGGTAGGTGCTGACGATGAGTCGCTCGAGACCTGCTTCGAGCGCCAGCGGCTTGAGAACGGGCATCACTGCCATGGTCGTGCAGTTCGGGTTGGCGATGATGCCCTTGGGCCGCTCATCGATCGCATGCGGGTTCACCTCGCTGACCACGAGCGGGACCTCTGGATCGTTCCGCCAGGCGCTGGAGTTGTCGATCACGACGGCACCGGCGGCGGCGAAGCGCTCCGCGTACGCACGGCTCGCCGTGGCACCAGCCGAGAAGAGCGCGATCTCGATGCCCGTGGCATCGGCCGTCTCGACGTCCTCGACGACGACGTCCACGCCGGCGAACTCGATGGTCTTGCCGGCGGAACGAGCGGACGAGAACAGCCGCAGCTCGCGGATCGGGAATGACCGCTCCGCGAGGATCTCTCGCATCACGGTGCCCACCTGGCCGGTGGCGCCGACGATGGCGACGGAATGTCCTGAATCGGAGATACGGGTCATGAAAGGCTCTTCCTACGGGGTTTGGGCGAGTCTATCGCGGGTCTCAGCGGCCGGTGCCGGCATGGACGACGGCGTCGTCCTCACCGTCGAGACCGTACGCGGTGTGCACGATGCGGGCCGCGTCGGCGAGGTCAGAGCCGCGCAGCACCACCGAGATGCGGATCTCGGAGGTCGAGATCATCTCGATGTTGATGCCCGCGGTCGACAGTGCCTCGAACAGCGTCGCGGAGACGCCGGAGTGCACCCGCATGCCGGCACCGACGACCGAGAGCTTGCCGATCTGGTCGTCGTGGATGAGGCTGTCGAAACCGACGTCCGACTGCTCGGCCGCGAGAGCCTTGAGCGCCGTGGCGGCATCGCCCTTCGGCAGCGTGAACGAGATGTCGGCACGACCGGTCGCAGCCACCGAGACGTTCTGCACGATCATGTCGACGTTCGCACCGGATTTGGCGACGATCTTGAAGATCTCGGCCGCTTTCCCCGGAACGTCCGGCACGCCGACGACGGTGATCTTGGCCTGCCCCAGTTCGGTGGCGACACCGGCGACGATCGGCTCTTCCATGACTTCTCCCTCGGCTTCGCGAGGGTTCTTCATGCCCTCGCCCAGAACGTATGTGCCTTCGCTCGATGAGAACGTCGAGCGTGCGTGGATGAGCACGCCGTGACGGCGTGCGAACTCGACGGCGCGGATGTAGAGCACCTTCGCTCCGTTCGCAGCGAGCTCGAGCATCTCCTCGCTGGAGACGTGATCGAGCTTCTGCGCACGCGGGATGACGCGCGGGTCAGCTGTGTAGATGCCGTCGACGTCGCTGTAGATCTCGCAGACGTCGGCGTCGAGAGCTGCGGCGAGCGCGACAGCGGTGGTGTCAGAGCCGCCGCGTCCGAGAGTGGTGATGTCGCGGGTGTCGCGGTTGAACCCCTGGAAGCCGGCGACGATCACGATCGCGCCCTCGTCCAGGGCCTCGCGCAGGCGGATCGGGGTGACATCGACGATGCGCGCCGACCCGTGGTGGTCATCGGTGATCATGCCGGCCTGGCTGCCGGTGAACGAGCGCGCATCGAACCCCATGGAGTGGATCGCCATCGCCAGCAGAGCCATCGAGATGCGCTCCCCGCTGCTCAGCAGCATGTCCATCTCGCGGGGCGCGGGAATCGGGGCGACTTCGTTCGCGAGTTCGAGCAGCTCGTCTGTGGTGTCGCCCATCGCACTCACGGCGACGACGACATCGTTGCCGGCGCGACGCGCGTCGACGATGCGCTTGGCGACGCGTTTGATGCTCTCGGCGTCGGCGACGGATGAGCCGCCGTACTTCTGCACAATGAGGGCCAACGTACACTCCCAGGGATCTCGGGCAGATCCGCCCACGGCCATTGTACTTTCGACGCGTATTCCACTCAGCGCATGTGACGCTCTCGCAGTCTTCAGAGCAGGCCGAGCCGGCGTGCCTCACTCGCGGCGGCCGTGCGGCTGGCGACCCCCAGCTTCTCGAGCAGGTGCACGATGTGGGTCTTGACCGTGGACTCGGAGATGAACAGCCGTGCGGCGATCTCCTTGTTCGCGGCTCCCTCGTCCACCTGCATCAGCACATCGCGTTCGCGTTCGGTGAGTGTCACGCGCGGGGCACGCAGCGCGGCGATCAGGCGTTCGTCACCTCCGGGGGTGAGCACCATGGCACCGGATGCCGCGTCGATGATCGCGCGCGCGATCGTGTCGTTGTCGACGTCCTTGAGCAGATAGCCCGCGGCCCCGGCTTCGAGCGCACGGATGATCTGCGCGTCATGGTCGAAGGTCGTGAGGATCAGCACGGCGGGGGCATCCGGCATCCGCCGCAGTGCCGCCGTGGTCTCGACACCGTCGATGCCCGCTCCCAGCCGTAGATCGCACAGCACGACATCGGGTCGCAGATCGGATGTCACTGCGAGTGCTTCCTCGCCGGTGGAGGCCTCCCCGACGACGGTGAAACCACGCGACTCGACGATGGAGCGCAGGCCGGCCCGCACGACCGGGTGATCGTCGATCAGCAGCACGCGGATGCTCATGCCTGCGCCTCCCCGGGGACGGAGGAGACCGGAACCGCGGAGACCGGAACCGAAGCGATGAGGACCGTCCCCTCCCCTGTCGCAGAGCGCACCTGGAGGTCGCCGGCGAACTCGTGCAACCGTGAGCGCATCGCGGAGAGACCGTACGACGATCCGCCCGGCGCGGCCGCGGGCTCTGAGAATCCCACGCCGTCATCCGCCACGGTCAGCCGCGCAGATCCTTCGGCCATCGCGAGTCCGACGCGCACGGCGTTGGCGTCGGAATGCTGGCGCACGTTCGCGAGCGCGGATTGTGCGACGCGCAGGAACACCACCTCGACCGGCGTGGGCAGTGCGGACAGGGCAGGGTCGATCTCGAGCGAGACGTCGATACCCGTGTCGGAGCGCAGGGCGTCCAGCATCCGCTCGATCGCCGCCGCGAGCGCCGATCCTTCCAGTTCCGCCGGCGCGAGGGCTGCGACGATGCGGCGCAGGTCGGTCAACGAGTGCTGAGCGAGGGATTCGATCTGCGGCATCCGCTCGACATCCTCGCTGCGCGCCAGTATCGCCATCGAGCTGAGCTCCTGGGCGATCGTGTCGTGCAGGTCGCGGGCGAGCCGGGTGCGCTCGTGCGTCGCGCCGGCCTCTCGCTGAGTCTGCGCGAGTTCCTCCTGCAAGGCGGCCATCTCGTCTCGGGCACGCACCAGCGACGCGATGAGCCGGTCGCGCTCGACCGCATCGCGCAGCAACGCGTCGTAGCCGAGCGAGATCGCGAGCGCGAACCCGCCGCCGAGCAGAGGACCGGCGATGTGCGCGAACGTGATCGATGACTGATGCAGGATCGGCGCGAGGATCGCCGCGGCCAGCACCGGCACGGCGAACGCGATCGACGCCCATGCGCGCAGCAGATGCCCGGCGAGCAGCAGCAGCGGGAACGACAACCACACGAACTCGGCGGATACTGCGAGCATGACGAACCAGATGACGCCGAGACCGAACAGCCACCAGCGGGCGAAGCGCCCGCTGGCGAACGCCGCCCCTGCGCCGTACCAGCCGAGGAAGATTCCCGGCAGCAGCAGAGCGGGCAGCAGCGGCACGCCCACCGCCGCGGCGCGGAATGCCGTCACGACAGCCAGCAGCACCGTGATCAGGTGCAACGCGAAGCGCGCGGACCGCAGCATCCGACCCCTCAGGGGATCTGCGACGGTCAGCTCGGACATGATCCGATTCTCCCTCTATCTCGCGCGGGATGCCGGACGGCAAGATCGATCATTCGATGGATCCCGTTCCTGGAAGCGGCGATCAGGCTGAAGACACGACCTCTGACGCTGTTTCCCGCACCGCTTCCCGCGCTGCTCAGCCTGCGGAAGGCGATCCGTCGGGCATGACCGGAGGGCCGGCGCGAAGGCGCCCGCCCGTCGCGGCGAACCAGCATCCGGCGAGGATCACGGGGAAGCCGATGAGCAGCCCAGCGGTCACCGGCTCGGAGAGGACGATCGCTCCGAGCACGATCGCGACAACGGGGTTGATGTAGGTGAACAGGGGCGCTCGCACCGGTCCGACTTCGCGGATGAGCGCGAAGAAGGCGATGAACGCGACCGCCGTGCAGATGACGCCGAGCAGCACCAGCGACACCGTCGAACGGATCGTCGGCACCTCGTGCTGCGTGAGAAGCGCGGCAGGCAGGTAGCCGAGGCCGATCGCGAACAGTGCGAGCGTGATGGTGCCGATCGAGGGGACGTCTGCGAGCTTGTGGACGATGATGAACGGCGCGATGGCGTACAGCAGCGCAGTGAGCAGGATCTCGCCGATCGCGAAGACGCTAGCCTGACCGTGCGGGAAGAGACCCGGACCCGCCACGACGATTGCGACACCGATGAAGCCGAGCAGAAGTCCGCCCAGGCGCACTGGCGCGAGCACGGTCCGGTCGCCCCGCAGCAGCGCGATGATGACCGCGAACAGCGGCACGGTCGCGACGAGCAGCCCGGTGACCCCTGAGGGCAGCTGCGTCTCGGCGTGGCTGAGCAGCAGGAACGGACCCGCCATCTCGACCAGTCCGAATGCGAGTACCCACGGCCAGTGCCGCCAGGCCGCCTTCAGCGCCCCGCTGCGGATCGCGAAGGGCAGCAGGATGAGTCCGCCCAGCAGCGTGCGTCCGGCGACGACGGCCGGCGGGGTGAACGACTGCACCGCCTCCTTGATGAAGAGGTAGGTGATGCCCCACACGAAGGCCATGATCGCGAAGAGGATCCAGCCTCTTCGCGTGAAGCCTCCGCCGGGGTTCATCCGGCCGCTGCCGCGGCGATGACGACAGCCGCGAGGACGCTCACAACGTCCGTCGACCTTCGAAGGCGCGGCCGAGCGTGACCTCGTCGGCGTATTCGAGGTCGCCGCCCACCGGGAGACCGGATGCGAGGCGCGACACCGTGATCTGCATCGTGGTCAGCAGACGGCTGAGGTAGCTGGCGGTCGCCTCGCCCTCGAGGTTGGGGTTCGTAGCGAGGATGACCTCCTGCACGGTGCCGTCGGCGAGACGCGACATCAGCTGCGTGATGCGCAGGTCGTCGGGCCCGACGCCGGCGATCGGGCTGATGGCCCCGCCGAGCACGTGATAGAGGCCGCGGAACTCGCGGGTGCGCTCGATCGCGGAGACGTCCTTGGCGTCTTCGACGACGCAGATCAGCGCGGGGTTGCGACGAGGATCGCGGCAGATCGTGCAGCGATCCTGCTCGGAGACATTGCCGCAGATCTCGCAGAAGCGCACGCGCTCTCGGACGTCGGTGAGCAGCTCGGCGAGCCGGGCGACGTCGAACGTCGGTGTCTGCAGGATATGGAAGGTGATGCGCTGCGCCGACTTCGGGCCGATGCCTGGTAGCCGGCCGAATTCGTCGATGAGTTCCTGAACGATGCCGTCGTACATCAGGCGAACCTCGTCGGCGGCTCATACGGCTCTTCGCGCACGAACGTCGCGCCGAGCACCTGACGGATCACGGCCTCGCCGTAGCGCTGCACGCCGCCAGCGGCACGCTCGGTGCTGACAGGAGCGGAGCGCTGCGGCGCCACGGCAGCCGGCGGGGCCGGCTGCGCGGGCGAGGCCTGGGCCGGTGGCGTGGGCTGCGAAGGCGCCGACGCTGAGGGGAATCGCGCCGGCGGTTCGTATGGCGGTTCCTCATCAGGGGCGTCGGCGTCGTCCGGCGCATCCGCATCGTCGGGCAACGGCGGAATGTCCTGGTCGATCGCGCCGTCCTGCGGCGGTAGTGGCGCGGCTGCCGCGGACTCGACGTCCGCCGGCTCCTCGTCGACCGGGAGCGGGCGTGCGATCGACTGCGGCTCTGCGCTGGGGATCGACACGACCGCCCATTCGGTCACCGGCGTCGATGCGGCAGGAGCCGGCGCGGCTGGAGCGGGGCGCTCGGGTTCTGGCGCGGCTGATTCGGACGACGCCACCGGCGGCAGCGGCTTCGGGAGGTACTTCACACGCACGCCGAGTTCCTGCTCGATCGCCGTGCGCAGGTGGTCTGACGGACCGGGACCGGGCGTGGATCCCTTGAACGCCTTGACATCCTGCGGACTCGCGAAGCCGAGCGTCAGCACTTCGGACTCTGTGGCGTAATCGAGCGGCTGCACGGTCGTGACCGTCAGCCATGCGGTGCGGCTGACGCCTTCGAGGCGCTTGAGGATGGCGGGCCATGACGAGCGGATGCGGTCGAAGTCGACCGGGCCGGATGCGGCGGGGGTCGGCTCGGCAGGCGCTGCGGGCTCGGCGACGGATGACGTTTCGACTCGCTCTGCTCGCTCAACGCGTTTCGTCTCGCCTTCGGCTCGCTCAACGACCCGCGAAGGGGCCCCGGCAGCAGGAGCGGACGTGGCAGGAGCGGACGTGGCGGGGGCGGGCGCGGCAGGAGCGGGCGCGGCGGGGGCGGGCGCGGCGGGGGCGGGCGCGGCAGGAGCAGCCGCAGGAGCAGCCGCGGGAGCGCTCGGCGGGTCGTTGAGCGCAGGCGCCGAAGGCGCCGGAGACGAAACGGGCTGAGCGAGCCCTGGCGAGTCGAAGCCGCCACCGCCCGCAGCGCCACCGCCCGCGGCGTTCAGAACTCGCGCGATCATGAGTTCCAGGTGCAGCCGTGGTGAGGTCGCCCCGGTCATGTCGTCGAGAGCTGCGCTCACGACATCGGCGGTGCGTGAGAGGCGTGCGGTACCGAAAGCCGTGGCCTGGGTGCGCATGCGTGCGAGCTCGTCTTCAGCGAGGCCGCGCAGCACCGCGCCGGCACCTGCGCCGACCGCGGCGATCACGATGAGGTCGCGCAGCCGTTCGAGCAGATCGTCGACGAAGCGCCGCGGATCCTGCCCGGTCTGCACCACTCGATCGATCGCAGGGAAGGCGGCAGCGGCATCGCCCGCGGCGAGCGCGTCGACGATCTCATCGAGCAGGGCGCCGTGCGTGTAGCCGAGAAGCGACACCGCGCGCTCGTACGCGACCGAGTCGCCGTCCGAGCCGGCGATGAGCTGGTCGAGCAACGACAGCGTGTCACGAGGAGATCCGCCACCGGCGCGCACGACCAGCGGCAGCACGCCCTTGTCGACCTTCACGCCCTCTTCGGCGGAGAGCTTCTCGACGTACTCGAGCATCGCCGCTGGCGGCACGAGCCGGAACGGATAGTGGTGCGTGCGAGAGCGGATGGTGCCGAGCACCTTGTCGGGCTCGGTGGTCGCGAAGATGAACTTGACGTGCGCAGGCGGCTCTTCGACGAGCTTCAGCAGGGCGTTGAAGCCCTGCGGGGTCACCATGTGCGCCTCGTCGAGGATGAAGATCTTGAAGCGGTCGCGACTGGGGGCGAAAGTCGCCCTCTCACGCAGGTCGCGCGCATCGTCGACGCCGTTGTGACTGGCCGCGTCGATCTCGACGACGTCGAGCGATCCGCCGCCGGCGCGCGAGAGCTCCACGCAGCTGGGGCACGTGCCACACGGGGTGTCCGTCGGACCCTCGGCGCAGTTCAGGCAGCGGGCGAGGATGCGCGCGGAGGTCGTCTTTCCGCAGCCGCGAGGACCGGAGAACAGATACGCGTGACCGACGCGGTCGCTGCGCAGAGCCGTCATGAGCGGATCGGTCACCTGCGACTGCCCGATCATCTCGCCGAAGTTCTCGGGCCGGTAGCGGCGGTACAGGGCTGTGGTCACTGCTCCAGCCTACGGCGTACCGCAGACACCGGACCTCCGGCTCAGTCCTCGTACACGCTGATCACCGGGATCGTCGTCGTCACCACCGGCACGGAAGCGGAGATCAGCGTGCCGTCATCGCGACGCGCGTCCACGAACTGCCCGAGCGCCGGACGCCCCGACAGCACCGGCCCCTGATCGGCGAGTGCCACGATGACCTCGTCGTCCGTGCTCACCGTGTGCTCACCACCGCGAACGGTGAACGTCACCGGCTCTCCCGATCGCGCGACCACACGAAGCTGATCGCGGGTCACGGTCACCTGCAGCGCGGTGCCCTGCCACTGCAGCGGATACGACAGCGAGGGCCAGTCAGCAGGCAGCCGCGGGTCGAAGCTGAGCTCGCCGGCATGATCGCGCATCCCGCCGAATCCGCAGACCAGCGCGGTCCACACGCCGCCGGCCGACGCCACGTGCACGCCGTCGGACGCATTGTGGTGCAGATCGCCGAGGTCGACGAACAGCGAATGCTCGAAGTACTCCCGCGCGAGGTCCTGATATCCGACCTCGGCCGCGAGGATCGACTGCACGACGGCCGACAGCGTCGAATCGCCAGTGGTCAGCGGATCGTAGTACTGGAAGTCGGCGAGCTTCTCCTCCGGCGTGAAGTGGTTGCCCTGCAGGAACAGCGCGAGCACGACATCGGCCTGCTTGAGGACCTGGAACCGGTAGATCACGAGCGGGTGGTAGTGCAGCAGCAACGGCCGCTGGTCGTCCGGGGTGTGCTCGAGATCCCACACCTCGCGCTCCAGGAACATCGCGTCCTGCGGATGGATGCCGAGACTCTCGCTGAACGGGATGAACATCGCCTCCGCGGCGCGATCCCAGGCGTCCGGTTCACCGGCATCCAGTCCGACGCGCTCCACGAGTGCGTCGTACGCACGCGGATTCGCGGCGGCGATCTCGCGCACCACCCGGGCGGCATAGCGCAGGTTGTACCGCGCCATGACGTTCGTGAAGAGATTGTCGTTCACGACCGTCGTGTACTCGTCGGGTCCGGTGACGCCGTGGATGTGGAACGTGGCGTCGCCATTCGTGCCGCGCCAGAAGCCGAGGGTCGCCCAGAGCCTCGCCGTCTCCACGGCGATGTCGACGCCCTCCCGGCGGAGGAATTCCACATCCCCCGTGGCGCGCACGTACTTGCCGAGCGCGAAGCTGATGTCGGCGTTGATGTGGTACTGCGCCGTCCCCGCCGCGTAATAGGCCGATGCCTCTTCGCCGTTGATCGTGCGCCAGGGGAACAGCGCCCCGGCCTCGTTCAGCTGTGCGGCCCTGCGCCGTGCAGCCGGCAGCATGAGCGCCCGCGCGCGCAGCGCGTTGCGCGCCCACTGCGGGCTCGTGTACGTCAGGAACGGAAGCACGTAGATCTCGGTGTCCCAGAAGTAGTGCCCGCTGTAGCCCGACCCCGAAAGGCCTTTCGCCGGCACGCCCGAACCGTCGGCACGCGCCGACGCCTGCGCGAGCTGGAACAGGCACCAGCGGCTGGCCTGCTGCAGATCGTCGTGCCCCTCGATCACGACGTCGGACCGCTCCCAGAACGCGTCGAGCCATTCCCGCTGACGATGGAACTGCGCCTCTACGCCCTCGACGCGCGCCCGGTCGAGCGAGCGGCGGCAGCGATCGACGAGTTCCCTCGCCGGCACGCCGCGTGAGGTGTGGTAGCTGACGAGTTTGGTGATGCGGATCGGCACTCCGGCCTTCGCCTGCACCCGGAAGACGTTCTTCGCGACGTCCTGCTCGACGAGCCTGCGCGCGCTGTACTCGTTCTCGGTCTCGATCACGTGGTCGGCGACGACCGCCACGGTCATCCCCGATTCCGTGGTCTCGTAGGACAGCGCCGATCGCAGTCCGTCCTGCCAGAACTCGACCGGCTGCAGCACCCGCTCGGTGATCTTCTCGGTCTTGCGGGGGTCGAATCCCGCCTTCTTGGCTGCCCTCGGCGTACCGCCGTACACGCTGCCACCGTCCTGCCTGTTCAGCAGCTGGCAGCTGATGGTGACTGGCGCATCCGAGTTCTCGACCGTCACCTCGAGGCTCAGGATCGCGAGATGACGCTCCTCGAAGCTGACCAGTCGCTCGTCACGCATGCGGATGCGCTTTCCCGACGGCGTCTCCCAGATGAAGCTCCGCTCGAGCACACCGGTGCGCATGTCGAGCGAACGCGAATAGTCCCTGACGTCCGACTCGTCGAACGAGATCGGCTCGTCGTCGACGTACACACGCATGATCTTCGCGTCGGGAGCGTTGACGATCGTCTGCCCGACCTCGGCGAAGCCGAACGCCTGCTCGGCGTGACGGATGCGCCACGTCTCGTGCAGGCCGTTCAGGAATGTGCCGTGCTCGTGCGCGCCGCGACCCTCGATGTGGTTGCCGCGCAGGCCGAGATAGCCGTTTCCTACGGCGAAGAGCGTCTCGGAGAGACCGTCCTCGTCGTAGCGGGTCTCGGTGAGACGCCAGGGTTCGACAGGGAAGCGTTCGCGATCGATCACTTCGACTCCCTCCGGTCGCTCAGTACATCGCATGCGGTCTCCGGGTTGTCGTTCGAGTTCAGAAGCAGACGGGCAAGATCATCGACGATACATGTTGCGCCGGCTGCGCGCAGGGCCTCGGCGCCGGCTCCGCGATCGACTCCGACGACGGTGGCGAAACCGGCGGCTGCGGCGGACGCGGCGCCGGAGACGGCATCCTCCACGGCGATGCTGCGGGCGGGATCCACTCCCAGTGCGGCGGCACCGGCGAGGAACATGTCGGGGGCGGGCTTCGAGGCCAGCCCGTCGCGCTCGGCGACCGTTCCGTCGACCACCACGGTGAAGAATTCACGGATCCCTGCCGTCGCCAGCACCTCTTCGGCATTCTTCGAACTCGACACGACACCCTGGCGGATGCCGGCATCCCGCAGCTGCTCGATCAACGCGAGCGATCCGGGGTAGGCAGAGATGCCTTCGCGGCGCAGCGACACCGAGAACGCGGCGTTCTTGCGGTTGCCGATGCCGCAGATCGTCTCAGCATCCGGTGGATCATCGACCTGTCCCCAGGCGATCTCGACGTTGCGGCTGCGCAGCAGACTCGCGACGCCGTCGTAGCGCTTCTTGCCGTCGACGTACGCGAAGTAGTCGTCGTCGGTGTACGCCGGTTCGATCCCCCAATTGGCGAACACGTCGTCGAACACCGCCTGCCACGCGCGCATGTGCACTTCGGCGGTCGGCGTCAGCACACCGTCCAGATCGAACAGGACTCCTTCGGTGAGGCCGAGGTCTGGCAGAGATTCGGGCATGCGGGCCTCCAGGGTTTCGCGCGAAGGGACCGGCACCTCACTGTGCCACCCAGCCAGCGTAATGGCGCAGGGTTCGCGAGCATAACCCCTTGAAGCGCGTTCCGACGCTCAGACCTGACTCAGGGTCTGCCGCGCGATCTCGAGCTCTTCGTCCGTCGGCACCACGAGCACCGAGGCCGATGATGAGTCGGTCGAGATGCGCCGGATGCTGTGGCTGCGCGCCTCGTTGCGGGCCCGGTCGATCTCGATCCCGAGGAAACCGAGTGTCGAGAGCGCCTCGGCTCGCACACGGGCCGCGTTCTCGCCCACGCCCGCGGTGAACGAGATGACATCGACTCCGCCGAGCTGCGCGATGTACGCGCCCGCGTAGGCGCGCAGGCGATGGATGTAGACGTCGAATGCCAGCGTGGCCGCCTCCTCACCCGCATCCACACCGGCGAGGATGTCGCGCATGTCACTGTGCCCGGCCAGACCCTTCAACCCGCTGCGCGTGTTGAGCAGCGTGTCGATCTCGTCGATCGAGTAGTCGGCCACACGGGCGATGTGCACCAGAACCGCGGGGTCGAGGTCGCCGGAGCGCGTGCCCATCACCAGCCCCTCGAGCGGGGTGAACCCCATCGAGGTCTCCACCGAGCGGCCTCCGCCGATCGCCGTGACAGAAGCGCCGTTGCCCAGGTGGAAGACGAGCTGGCGCAGCGAGGCGAGATCGCGTCCGAGGAAGTCCGCGGCCTGCTCGCTGACGTACTTGTGGCTCGTGCCGTGGAATCCGTAGCGGCGGATGCGGTGCTTCTCGGCGAACGCCGCATCGATCGCGTAGGTGTACGCCGAGGGTTTCAGCGTCTGGTGGAACGCGGTGTCGAACACCGCGACATGAGGCACGTCCTGGAACACCGCGCGTGCGGCGCGGATGCCGGCGAGGTTGGCCGGGTTGTGCAATGGCGCGAGCACTTCCAGTTCGCCTATCGACTGCTCCACGGCATCCGTCACGAGCGTCGGCGAGAAGAACCGCGCGCCGCCGTGCACGACGCGATGCCCGACGGCGACCGGCGCGTGCTCGTCCAGTGCGGGGCCGTGCGCCTCGAACTGCTCGAGCATGACGGCGAACGCCTCATCATGAGCGGCGATCGTCCGTTCACTCTTCTCGGTGACGTCGAGCACCGTCGGTGCGGCTTCACCGTCGCTGCGGCGCCGGACGGTGTGCGAGATCGCGCTGACGTCCTGACCGATGCGCTCGATGAGCCCCTCGCCGAGCGGCGACTCGCGGTCCATGTCGATCAGGCTGTATTTCAGCGACGAGGAGCCGCTGTTGATGATCAGGACGACGCTCACGCTTTCACTCAACCACACGAGCCACCCCCATCACGCGCTTTGTCGATACGTCGCCCGGAAGACCGCGTCTTCGAACCACCGTTTGAAGTCGCTGTTGTCCGAGTACTCCTTGAACAATTGGGTCTCGTCTTGCACGAGGCTCAGCATCACCTTGCCCAGCGCGTCGACCATAGCGACCTTGGCATTGGCCTGGTCGTTGTTGGCCATCGCCGTCTGATAGACCGGGTCTTCGGCGACCAAGGCCGGTACCTCCTCGGTGACGCGCTGGCGGATGCGCTCTTCGTCCTGCCATGAGATGTTGCCGAACAGCGCATTGAACGATGCCAAGATCTCGCTCAGCCGCTCCATCTCGGGGTCGGGGCGACCGCCCGCGCCTGCGCCTGGCACCGGGTCGATCTCGACTTCGCCGTCGGCGAGCGCGATTGTGAGAGCCGTGCGCTTCTCGACACGGAACGAGTCGAGGTCGATGCTCTCCAGCACACCCGCCGAGAGGTCTTGTCCCGCGGGAGTGGGGAGCTTGGGCACCAGGAACCCGAGAAAGATCGACAGTTTCTCCCACCAGACGTTCGAGTAGGGGAGGATCGCGGAGAGGAATCCGTAGGTGCGCACGAACGCCTTCGCCGCACCTTTGAACTCGACCTGCTGATCTTCGTCCATGGTTTCGCGGTACTCGTCTACCGAGGCATCCAGCAGCGCGTGCAGTTCGTCGATCGGAGCTTCGGCGAGGTAGCGCTCGACGAAGTGGTCGATGCCCTCCTGCGTGAACACGGCCTCGCGTACGAGTTCTGCCGCCAGGTCGTTGAGCTTGTTCGGGTCGGTCTCATCTGCCAGGACGGTGGTCTGGTAGTAGTCCTGGAAGGAGGCCTGGATGACGTCGGTCTCGTTGGCGAAGTCGAGCACCGAGCAGTCGTGCTTCTGTGGATGCGCGCGGTTCAGGCGTGACAGCGTCTGCACCGCCTTGACTCCGGAGAGGGTCTTGTCGACGTACATCGTGTGCAGCAGCGGTTCGTCGTATCCCGTCTGGAACTTGTCGGCGACGATGAGGATGCGGTACGGGTCCTGCTGGATACGCGCAGGTATCTCGGCGCTGGGGAATCCGTTGTACTGGGACTCTGTGACCTTGTTGCCCTCTTCGTCCTTGAATTCGGAGAAGGCCACGATCGCTTCGTATGGCCGCTTGGTCTCGGCCAGATACGCGCTGGCTGCTTCGTAATAGTCGATGGCGCGGGCAATCGAGGTGGTGACGATCATGGCGCGTGCCTGGCCGCCGATCTTGCGCGGCTGCATCACCTGGGCGTGGAAGTGATCCATCATGATCTCGGCTTTCTGCCGGATCGCGTGCTTCTGCCCTTCGACGTAGGTGCGCAGCTTCTTCGATGCCCGTTTCGCGTCGAATTCCGGGTCGTCTTCCACGGTCTTGATGAGCTTGTAGTAGGTGTCGACGGGGATGTAATTGGCGAGCACGTCGAGAATGAACTTCTCTTCGATCGCCTGCCGCATCGTGTAGGTGTGGAAGGGGCGATGCTTGATCACTCCGTCCACCGGGTGCGGATGCCCGAAGGTCTCGAGCGTCTTGTTCTTTGGCGTGGCGGTGAAGGCGAAATACGATGCGTTGGGCAGCATCTTCTTCGACTCCATGAGCCGGTTGAGTGCGTCTTCCACGTCTTCGACGTCGGTGTCCAGACCGTCTTTGGACAGGGCTTTCGCGAGTGCCGCGGATACCTTGCCGCCTTGGCTGGAATGCGCCTCGTCGATGATGATCGCGAAACTCTTCTCGCGCTGCACGCCCTTCAAACCCTGCACGATGTAGGGGAACTTTTGCACGGTCGTGATGATGATCTTCTTGCCGGCTTCGATCGCCTCGCGCAGCCCTTTCGAGCTTTCGGCGTGCTGCACCGTGGATCCGACCTGTGTGAAGCCCTTGATCGTGTCGCGGATCTGGCTGTCGAGGATCACCCGGTCGGTGACGACGATGATCGAATCGAACGCGCGTGCACCGTCGTGTTCGACACCGATCAGCTGGTGGGCGAGCCAGGCGATGGAGTTCGATTTGCCGGAGCCGGCGGAGTGCTGGATGAGATAGCGGATGCCGCTGCCGTGTGTTTGCACGTCGGCGAGCAGCTTTCGCACCACGTCGAGCTGGTGGAAGCGCGGGAAGATCGCCGAGGAGGTTTTCTTGCCGGTCTTGGGATCCTTCGTGGTGACGACGGCGGCGAAGTTCTCGATGATGTTCGCCAGGCTGTGCGGTGCGAGCACGCGCTTCCAGAGGTAGTCGGTCATCACCCCATCGGGGTTCGGTGGGTTGCCCGCTCCTCCGTTGTGCCCCTGATCGAACGGCAGGAACCACGACGAGGTGCCGCTCAGCTTCGGGCTGAACCGCACGTGGCGATCGTCGACGGCGAAATGTGCCATGCAGCGGCCGAAGGCGAAGATCGGCTCGCGCGGATCACGGTCGGTCTTGTACTGCTTGACGGCGTCTTCGACGGTCTGGTTGGTGATGTTGTTCTTCAGTTCGAAGGTTGCGACGGGCAGGCCGTTGACGGATGCCACGAGGTCAAGCGACTTGCTGGCTTCGCGGATGCTGTAGTGCACCTGCCGGGTGATCGTAAGCCTGTTCTGCGCGAACAGTTCAGTGGCCTTCGCGTTGTGCGCCGAGGGGGTCGGATAGTACAGGTCGATGTGGTGCGGCCCGTGGGTGACGCCGTCACGCAGGGAGGCGACGATGCCGTTCTTGGTGATCTCGCCCTGCAGTCGGGCGAGGAACTTGTGCGTGGTCGGGGAGTCGCTGTCAAGGTCGAGCACGTCGATCAGCGCGGGTTGGGTGTCGCGGACGAACTCGCGGAACACGGCGAGGTCGAGGCAGTATGCGGCGTTGAAGTTCTTCGGATCGCCTTGCACCCAGCCAGGTGTGCCGTCGGTGGCGACCATCTGCGCCACGATGAGCTCTTCGAGGCTTGCTTCATTCAGATTTGTCGGAACCATCTGCATCTCGCAATCGTTGGCTGCACTGGAGCAGGCGGCGAACATGAGTGATCGGGGAAGGCATCCAGCCGTGCGGCCCAGTCGGCCATCGTCATCTGCCGACGGTTCTTCGCCTGCAGTTCCGCGTAATCGAGGTACATCGTCACGATGAGGTCGAGTTCCGTGATCTCATCATTTTGAAGGTAGTTCTTGGCGACAGCTACGTCGGCTTTGCGGACGACGGTTCCGCTCCACGAGGTGAGCCCCATGTTGGTGGTGTGCGGGTCGCTGCGCAGGCTGACGATCTCGGCCGCGGTGTGACCGGTGACCGCCCAGAGCATCTTGTTCTGTACCTTCGCGAAGAAGGTCTTGGCGAGATCGCTGGATTTCTCGTAGTCCACGGCGGTGGCGTAGAGATCGCGCACCTTTTGATAGAAGCGCTTCTCTGAGGCACGGATGTCGCGGATGCGCTGCAGCCACTCGTCGAAGTAGTCCCAGTTGTCGACGCCCTTGAGCTTGTCATCGTCCATCGCGAAACCCTTGACCAGGTATTCGCGCAGCACGCTCGTCGCCCACTGCCGAAACTGCACGGCGCGCGGTGTGGTGACGCGGTAGCCGACGGCGAGGATCATGTCGAGGTTGTGGAGGTTCACTTCGCGGCGGACATCGCGGGTGCCTTCCCGTCGAACTACAAACTCAGACTTTGTAGTTGACCCGTCGACCTCGCCGTCGTCGAGAATGCGGCGAATGATCTGCCCGATGTTCTGCGATGTCGTTGCGTACAGCGATGCGAGTTCTGAGAGGGTGAGCCAGACCGTGCCGTCGGAGGCACGGAGTTGCATCTGCACGCCGCCCGGTGCGGTGTAGAGGATTACCTCGCCGGATGCTCTGGAACCGTCGTCAGCCATTGGTGCCCTCGGGATCGAGCTCGGAGTCGAGCATGTCGTCGAGCTCTGCATCTATGTCGGTGTCCGCGATGACGTCGTCGGTCAGGTCGGGCAGGGATGCCGCAATCTCGCGCACATCGACCTGCCCTGTTACTACGTCGGATGTGAGGCGGGTGCGGAACTCCTGGAGGAGTTCAATCTCGCGCCGTGCGTTCGCGATCGCTCTGTCATCCTTCAACACCGACGCGCCAACCGCCGCCGCGATAGCGTCACGTTCACCGGGTGGAGGCACGGGGATTTTTAGTCGTCCGTACCGTCGCGGGTTCAGGTTCGCCTGGTGCAGACTCACCAACGCCTGCCCTCGGGCAAAGCGTAGAAAATCCGGCGAGTTCAGCACTGCGGCCAGCCAGGAGCTCGCGAACTGCGGCTCTGGTCTCAACCTCACGAGATACGACGCGAACGTAACGCATTGATTCGAGCCATCCCGATAGAGACCGACTTTGCCAACAAGGTTTGGGCTGTTGGTCCGATTGAAGAGCAGGTCGCCGGCCTGGAGCTCTAGCCCGGCTGGGACCCGATCGAGCCCTCCGTTGCCCGACACGGACACCTCGCCACCTTGAATGTCACCCATCCCAATTACGGTGATCGGGCCTTCTCCCTTGGCGTTCTCTGATGTTCCGTACACCATCCCCGTGAAGCATCGACTAAGTGGAAGCTCATCCCAGTGGACAGGGATGTCGCCGAGCCAGGGGATGCCGGAGTCCTTCAGCGGGACGGACGAGTCGAGGCCGCGGGTGACGGCCTGGTGGATGATCGCCTGCTTCTGCTCTTCGAGCAGCGCGATCATCTTGCGCTTCGCGGCGATGGCCCGGTCGATCCGCGCATGCGCATGCCCGAGGTACTTCACGATCGCCGCCTGCTCCTCCGCTGGCGGCACCAGCACTGTCAGCTGCTTGAGCGAGCCCGTACTGATGTGAACGATGATGTCCCCCCGGCCGAGCTGTCGCTTCTGCTTCAGCAGGTATGGAGCGGTAAGTGCATGTCCCAAGAACTCTGCGCTGATGGCAATGGCGGAGAACACCGCCGTATCACCCCCGCAGTACGTCGGCTCTTCAATCAACGAGACGGACGACTTGCCGATGTCAGCTTGCGATTCACCTGAGAGCGCGAAGAGCACATCACCACGACTGATCTGCGTGTATCCCTCGACGGACGAGGTCGAGATGCGAGTTACGGGATTCTTCATAGACGGTCGATCGACCTTGTACAAGTCCCCATAGCGGATACACGCCGCGCCGGTCGCGTCATCGTCCTGGCGCGAACCGCCCCGGCCCTTCCTCAGCGAGCCAAGGTTCCCCAATCGAGTGGAAGTCCATCCAGAAGGCATTGCACCGTGTGGTCTGTGCGGGAGATCCGTGAACATCAGCCGACGATCTCGCTCAGCAGATCGTCTGTCTCAGCTTCAAGCGCACGGATATCGGCGCGGATCTCATCGAGCGTGCGCATCGGGGCAGGCTCGTAGAAGTGGCGGGTGAAGCTCACCTCGTAGCCGATCTTCGTCTTCGACTCGTCGATCCAGGCATCCGACGCATAGGGCAGCACCTCTCGCCGCAGGAACGCCTCGATGCCGCTGGCGTACTCCCCCGCCGGCTCCGTCAGCGGAATCTGCTCAGTGTCACTCAACTCGGTGTCGCGCTCATACTCCACGACCCGGGTCTTGCCGTCGACCTCTGCCTCGAACAGCCCGCGCAGCGGGTCAGCGACCACTCCGAGTTTGTGCAGTTTCTTGATGACGGCAGGCGCAGCATCCGCTCGCTCGCTGGCCGCCCGCAGAGCCTTGATCTCGGCGGGCTTGTAGACACGGCCCGGCTCGGCATCGACGAGGCGCAGCGGTCGGTCGACGGCGACCTTGTAGTACCCGAAGTCGGCGTTGTCGAAGATCTTCGAGACCTCAGCATCCGCTTCATCGAACGCATGAAAAGTCGCCATGATCGCGTCGATGTTCGCGGCCGACAGCTCGCAGTTCTTGCTGCCGAGGTTCTTGCGCAACGGCGTGAACCACTTCGTCGCGTCGATCAGCTGCACCTTGCCCTTGCGGCGATCCTGCTTGCGGTTGCTCAGCACCCAGATGTAGGTGGCGATGCCAGTGTTGTAGAAGAGATTCAGCGGCAGCGCCACGATCGCTTCGACGAGGTCGTTCTCCATCACATACCGGCGGATGTTCGACTCGCCCTGACCCGCGTCTCCGGTGAACAAAGACGAGCCGTTGTGAATCTCGGCGATGCGACTGCCGGTGACCGTGTCGTTCTTCATCTTGGCGATGAGGTTGGCGAGGAACAGCATCTGGCCGTCACTCGACCGGGTGACCAGGCTGAACTCGGGGTCGCCGTCGTGCTCGACGATGAAGCGCGGGTCGGTGATGCTCTTCGCCCCGCCCATGCGCTCCTGGTCGGTCTTCCACGACTTGCCGTACGGCGGGTTCGAGAGCATGAAGTCGAACTCTTTGCCCGCGAAAGCGTCGTTCGACAGGGTGGAGAACTCGGGTCCGCCCTTGATGTTGTCGGCAGCGCGCCCGTCGCCCTTCAGGATGAGGTCGGCCTTGGCGATCGCGAACGTCTCGGCGTTGATCTCCTGCCCGTACAGGTGCGTGTCGATCTTCTTGCCCGCGGTCAGCTCGTTCAGTGTGTCGTCGGCAACGGTGAGCATGCCACCCGTGCCCATCGCACCGTCGTAGAGCAGATAGGTGCCGTCGGGAATCGAATCGGCGATCGGCTCGAACATCAGCCGTGTCATGAGCTTGACGACATCGCGGGGTGTCCAGTGCTCGCCCGCCTCTTCGTTGTTCTCTTCGTTGAAGCGGCGCACCAGCTCTTCGAAGAGGCTGCCCATACCGTGGTTGTCGAGGCTTTTCGGCGACAGATCGAGCGTCGGGTCAAGGAACTTCTCGATCAGCGTGCCGAGCGCATCAGCCTTGGTGAGCCTCGGAATCTGGTTGCGGAACTCGAAGTTCTCCAGGATCTCCTGCACATTCGGCGAAAAGCCGTCGAGGTACGCCTCGAAGTTCTGGCGCAGTTGCATCTGCGTGCTCGCCGCACGCAGATCTTTCAGCAGGAAAGGGCTGGTGTTGTAGAAGTCCTGGGCAGCGGCCTGTCGCAGCGCAGCATCCTGATTCACGATGCTCGCAGCATCCAACGTCTTCTTGGTACTCAGCACATTCTGCTTCGTCTCGGCCAGCACGCTGTCGAGTCGGCGCAGCACCGTCATCGGCAAAATCACATCGCGGTACTTGCCGCGCACGTACAGGTCACGCAGCACGTCGTCGGCGATGTTCCAGATGAGCTGAGCGAGGCGCTGGTTGGTGGTGCTGTTCACACCTTTGACTATATGAGAGGCCTCAGACCTCCGACACCGAGGCACTTCCCTGAGCCTGGATCGCGGTGATCGCGACCGTGTTGACGATGTCGTCGACCAGCGCGCCGCGCGAGAGATCGTTGATCGGCTTGTTCAGCCCCTGCAGCACGGGCCCGATCGCGACGGCTCCTGCCGAGCGCTGCACGGCCTTATACGTGTTGTTGCCCGTGTTCAGATCGGGGAAGACGAACACCGTCGCGCGTCCGGCGACCGCCGAATCCGGCATCTTGGCCTTGGCGACGGCGGCATCGGCCGCGGCGTCGTACTGGATCGGTCCGTCGACCGGCAGCTCGGGGGCGCGCTCGCGCACCAACGCCGTCGCCTCACGCACCTTGTCGACGTCGGCGCCGGTCCCGGACTCCCCCGTCGAATACGACAGCATCGCCACGCGCGGCTCGATGCCGAACTGCTGCGCGGTCTCGGCAGAGGAGATCGCGATGTCTGCGAGTTGAGTGCTGGTGGGATCGGGGATCACCGCGCAGTCGCCGTAGACGAGCACGCGGTCGGCGAGAGCCATCAGGAAGACGCTGGAGACCACCTCCACGCCAGGACGCGTCTTGATGATCTCGAAAGACGGACGAATCGTGTGCGCAGTGGTGTGGGTCGCGCCCGAGACCATGCCGTCCGCCAGACCGAGGTGCACCATGAGCGTTCCGAAGTACGACACGTCTGTGACGGTGTCGGCGGCCTGCGACAGCGTCACTCCCTTGTGCACCCGCAGGCGTGCATACTCCTCGGCGAACCGTTCGATGTACGACGGGTCGGTCGGACTGATGATCTGCGCGGCGCCGATGTCGATGCCGAGCCCGGTGGCGCGGGCGCGGATCTCGCTCTCATCCCCGAGGATCGTCAGGTCGGCGACGTCACGCGCGATCAGGCTCGACGCCGCGCGCAGGATGCGGTCGTCGTCGCCCTCGGGCAGCACGATGCGCTTGCGGTCGGCTCGTGCTCGTTCGATGAGTCCGTACTCGAACATCAGCGGTGTCACGACCCGCGATTCCGCGAGCCCGAGTTGCGTCGCGAGTTCGGTGATGTCGACGTGGGTCTGGAACAGGCCGAGTGCGCGTTCGTAGCGGTGACGGGAATCCGCTGCCAGCCGTCCGCGCGCCCCCATCACGCGCACCGCGGTGTCGTAGGTGCCGTGGTCGGTCGCGATGATCGGGACGGTGGACGAGAGCCCGTCGAGAAGCCGCTCGATCGACTCGGGCAGGGGGAACGGACCGTTCAGGATGATCCCCGTGATCGACGGGAATGTTCCTGCCGCATCCGCCATCAGCGTGGCGAGCAGCACCTCGGTGCGATCCGCGGGGATCACCACGACGGCATCCTGCGTGAGGCGCGGCAGCACGTTCACCATCGACATGCCCGCTACCACGACGCCCAACGCTTCACGGGTGAGCAGATCGGGGTCGCCCTTTATGAGCCGCCCGTCGACGGCTGCGAGGATGCCGCGGATCGACGGCGCCACGAGCGTGCGATCCTCCGGGATCGCCCAGACCGGAGTGCGCTCCGCCTGCGCTGAACGCACGGCGTCGACGCTCTGCTGCAGTGCATCGGGATCGGCACGGTTCACGATGACCGCGAACAGCTCTGCACGCTCGTCGTGCAGCTCGGCCAACGCGAGGGCCGCGATCTGGCCGACGGCGTCGGCGGTGCGCGCGGTCGACGTGCCGAGCTGCTCTCCGCCGCCCTGCTGGTCGCGGCCACTGAGCACGAGCAGCACCGGAGCGCCGAGGTTCGCGGCGATGCGGGCGTTGTAGCCGAGTTCGGCGGGGCTGGCGACGTCGGTGTAGTCGCTGCCGATGATCACGACGGCGTCGCACTGCGCCTCGACCGCCTTGAACCTGGAGACGATGGTGGCCAGTGCGCGGTCGGGATCGTCGCGCACATCGTCGTAGGTGACGCCGATGCTGGCCTCGTAATCGAGGTGCACGCCGTCGTGCGCGAGCAGCAGCTCGAGCACGTAGTCGGGCTCGGCGGAGGAGCGCGCGATCGGGCGGAACACGCCGACCCTCGGCGTCACTCGCATCAGCGCATCGAGCACGCCCAGCGCGATGGTTGACTTGCCGGTGTGCCCCTCGGCGGAGGTGATGTAGATGCTTCGCGCCACGCTGCCACCCTACGCCGGGCAGGGCCCGGAAAGCGCGTCGACGACCGCCGCGGCATCGTCCTCGAACCGGGCGTAGTGGTCGGGGTCGGCGTTGATCTGCACGCGGTGGATCGCGTACGACGGATCCATCTCCTGCCACCCCGCGAGTGCGGCGAGCCGTCCGTAGAACAGGGCTGCGGATGCCGCAGGGTCCATCCTCGTCTCGACGCTCCCCCACCACTCCTGCTGCTGGAACAGACCGATGCTGCTGGTGCGGGAGCCGTCGGGATTGGTGAAGCGGGACGTCTCCCAGTCGCCGTAGTCGAGGTTGTGCAGGCTGCTCTCGCCCATGGCGGCCATGACGCCGAGGACCTGGCCGTCGCGCTCGAACCCCTGCTCCGAGGCCGTGCGCACGATGATCGCGGCGTTGTGGAGCTGCTCACCCTGCCAGCCTTCGACCCCTGCGTCCGGCAGATCGCCCGGCGCGTCCACGCACACCGCGACCGGATCGCTCGACGTCGCCATCGGCACGAGAACGATGAGGAGCGCGGCGAGGGTGAGCCCGCCGAGCGCCGCGATCATGAGACGTGCGTCCTTCGGCCGACGCGTCGCGCGGGAGGCCGCCCGCCCGCCCGGTCTCCGTCGTCTCGTCGTGCGCCTTCTCGTCCGCTGCCCCGCCCGCCCGCGCGAACCGGCACGACCCCGCGTGCCGGAGGCGGCGCGCTTCGAGCCTGCGCTCACGTGCCGCGCGCTCCGCGGCTGCGAGGACCACGCGCTCCCGCGAGCGCCGCCACACCGCCGCCGACCGCGCCGAACAGATGCGCCTGCCAGGAGACGCCGGGGCCCACGCCGACGATGCCGGCGAGCATCGACCCGCCGTACAGGACGAGCACGATCACAGCGATGAGGGCGTGCGCGATGCGGTGCGCGATCGGCCGAGGCGAGAACACGCGCACGACGATGTACGCGAAGTACCCGAAGACGAGCACGGACGCACCGACCGTGAGCGTGCCCGGTGCGTTGAGCAGCCAGGTGCCGACGCCCCCCACGAGCGCGGTGACCGCGGTGACCATCCAGAAGCGGCCGGCGCCTTCGATGGCGATGAGACAGCCGAGCACCAGCAACGGCAGGGTGTTGCCGATCAGGTGCGCCCATCCCGCGTGCAGCAGCGGTCCGAGCACGAGCCCCTGCAGGCTGCCGAAGTCCCATGACCGCAAGCCGAAACCGGTGAAGGAGCCGGGGAGCACGGCGTCAGCGATCTGGATCACCCACATCAGCGCGACGAGAGCGATCGGAGAGGCGAAGCGCCCGATCGCCGCGGAACGCGCAGGAGTGGTGGATGTGCTCACACCACGATCCTCGCAGGCGAAGCTGAACGGTGGGCCGTCGGGCGGCAAAGTGCCCGGAGAGAAGAAAGGACCCTCCGCGCACCCAGCAGAGCCCGGTTACCCTTGCTACGTTTCCGTCCTGGGGGAATTGGCCTGGATGCTGCCACGCGGAGAGCCTCGGACAGTCTACCCGGCGTTCGGCGGAGAGACGAACCGGGACGGGCATCGTGAACCACGAATCCACAGGAGCGCAGGCCGCGCGCGCGGGTTACGATCGATTCACGCGCACAGAAGTGCCGGGGCGAGAGGGAACGCATGGACGACACCGCACCCGAGATCACGGCCGAGCAGTTCCGGACGCAGACCTCCGCCATCCTGACCTCGGTCGGCGAGGTGATCGACGGGAAGCCGGATGCCGTGCGCAGCGCACTGGCCTGCCTGCTGGCCGAGGGCCACCTGCTCATCGAAGACGTCCCCGGCGTCGGCAAGACGATGCTCGCCCGCGCGATCGCCGCGAGCGTCGACGCGACGGTGCGTCGCATCCAGTTCACCCCTGATCTGCTGCCGGGCGATGTCACCGGCGTCTCGGTGTACAACCCCGTCGACCGCGAGTTCGAGTTCAAGCCCGGTGCGGTTTTCGCGCAGATCGTGATCGCCGACGAGATCAACCGCTCGTCCCCCAAGACCCAGTCCGCCCTTCTCGAAGCCATGGAGGAGGGGCAGGTCACCGTCGACGGCCGCACGCACCCCCTGCCGGATCCGTTCCTCGTCGTCGCGACGCAGAACCCGCTCGAGATGGAGGGCACCTACGCACTTCCGGAGGCGCAGCGCGACCGGTTCATGATGCGCATCTCGATGGGCTATCCGGATGCCGCGGCAGAGGCCCTCATGCTCCGTCAGCGCGACAGCGTCAATCCACTCGCCTCGATCACCCCGGTCGCCGATGCCCGAGCGATCAGGCGGATGATCGGCTTCGCCCGCGCAGTGCATGTCTCCCCCACCGTCGAGGAGTACGCCGTCGCACTTTCACAGGCCACCCGCACCGATCCGAGCCTGCATCTGGGCGCGAGCCCGCGCGCCACTCTTCAGCTCGTGCGCGCGGCCAAGGTGTGGGCGGCGCTGGACGGACGGGAGTTCGTGATCCCGGACGACCTCACCGCATTGCTCGCACCCGTGTTCGCGCATCGGCTTCTCCCTGCCCGCGGCGTACACCGTGCGGGTGCGCAGCCCGTCGAGGCCGCGCTCGCTCAGATAGTGGACCGTGTACGCGTTCCACTGGCCGCCAGGTTCTGATCCGAGTCCGGCCATGCCTCGACGTCATCTGCTCACGGGCCGGGGGGCAGCCGCGCTCCTGACCGGTGTGCTGTTGACGATCGCGGCCAATCTGCTGGCAGCGCCGATTCTGCTCTACGTCGCGATGCTGTTGTTCCTGCTCGTGGTCGTCGCCGTCCTCGTCGTGCACGTCCCCCGGCGCACCGGTGCGGTGAGCAGACGCATCTCCACCGATCTGCTCACCGTCGGTGAGGAGTCGCAGGTCGCCGTGCGATTCGACATGCGCGCCCTGCGCATCCCGCTCGGCATCTGGCGCGACAAACTGCCCGCCGCGGTCTCCGGCGATGCCACGGGAGAGTTCCCCACCGACAACGGCACCAGCATCGGCTATGCGATCACGGGCGTGCGCCGTGGCGTGTGGGCGGTGGGGCCGCTGTCGCTGCAGACGATCGACCCGTTCGGATTCGCTCAGCGCACGCAGGAGTTCGGAGACACTCGCACGGTCACCGTGGTCCCAGAGGTCGTGCCGCTCGCTCCGCTCAGCTCGAATCTCGGAGCGGCCGGCGGAACCGCGCACACGTCATCCACACGGCTCGGACAGGGCAGCGACAACCTGTCTCCCCGGCGTTACGTGTCCGGCGATTCGATGCGCCGCATCCACTGGCGCGCGACCGCCCACCGCGGCGACCTGATGGTGCGACAGGAAGAGGAGGAATCCAGCCCTGACGCGCTGGTCGTCCTCGATCGCACAGCCCGGCACTGGGACATCCAGCGTGAGCAGGCCGACCCCGCGTTCGAGGCTGCCGTCTCCGCGTGCGCATCCGTCGCCCTTCACCTGGTGCAGGAGGGGTACAGCGTGGATGTGCTCGATTCGGCGGGAGCCGTGCTCGGCAGGCTCCGCGGGCACGAGGATGACCGCGACGGCCTGCTCGTGGCGCTGGCGCTCACTCGGCCGCAGGGTGAAGGTCGCGACATCATCACCCTCTTCGATGGAACGCCGCCCGGTCCGCTGGTGCTGATCACGGGGCACCTCGACGAGGAGGATGCTGCGCTGCTGCGCCATGGCGGGGCCGCGGCTCCGATCCTCCTCGCAACCGACCTCGGTCCCGGCGCCGGAGACGCCGCTGCGCGACTGGGGTGGTCATCCGCTCCGCTGGCAGAGGACATCGCCGCCGCCTGGGAGGACGCCCTCCCCGCCCGGATGGCGACAGGAGGCGGGCATGTCGCCCGCTGAGCAGCGTCGCACGCCGTGGGCCGAAGAGGCCGCTGCCGCCGACCGGCAGACCCGCACGCTGGCGATCGCGATGCTCGCAGCCTGCGCAGGTTTCGTCGCGCTGTGGCCGTATTCGTCGGCCATCGCGGCGGGACCGTGGTCGCTCGTGAGCATCACCGTCATCGTCCTCATCACAGCCACCGGCGCTCTCATGCGTCACCTGGGCGCACGCCGCCGCGGGCGGGATGCGTGGGCGCTGCTCGCTCAGTTGGTCGTCGCAGTGTGCGCGCTCACCCTGATGCTGGTCCCGCAGGGAGCTCTGCTCGGATTCATCCCGACCGGTTCGACCATGCAGGCCCTCGCTCCGCTGGCGGCCCAGGCATTCGAGCAGGTGCAGTTCGGCACCGCCCCGCTGAACGACACCCTGGCCGTTCGCGCCATGCTCGCCGTGGGGTTCGCCGTCATCACGATCATCATCGACCACCTGATCGCTCAGCGACTCACCCTGCTCGCGGCGGTGCTCGTCACCGCGGTCGGCGTGGTGCCGATGATCATCACATTCGGCGATGCCGATGTCCCGTGGTTCGTGGTGCTCGCGATCCTGATCCTCTTCCTGCTGCGGCACAGCACTCGTCACGATGCCCGCAGGCCGAGGCGGGCATCGGTCGCTGTGGCTCTCGGCGTCGGCGCCGCGGCTCTCGCCGGCGCGCTCATCATCACCCCGATCCTGCCGGTCTCCGCAAGCTGGGTGGGCACGGGGACGTCCGTCGCGCTGAATCCGTCGCTGCGGCTGGGCGACGACCTGCGCCGGCCGGCACCCACCGACGTCATCACGCTGGCGACCACGGCTGTGACCGCACCGTACCTGCGGATCGCGACCGTGTCGGGGTTCGACGGACAAGTCTGGCAAGCGGACGAGGAAGACACTCGGCCGCTCTCCGACGGCTTCGGAGACGGCAACTGGGCCGAGGAGATCGCCACCACGCAACGGCGCACCTCGATCCGCGTCGTCGGCATCTCGAGTTCCTGGTTGCCGGTGCCGTATGCGGCGACGAAGGTCACCGGCACCTCCTCCGGCTGGGAGATCATGCCCGGCAACCGCACAGTGGTCTCCGAGACGCGCAATGCCGGGGGCGAGGACTACACGGTGACGACAGCCACTGTGCAGCCGACGCTCGAGCAGATCCGCGCCTCCGGAGCCATCCGCAGCGCCGAGGATCCACGGGTCCCGGAGGACCTTCCGCCGGTGATCGCCGAGACCGCCCGCGAGGTGACAGCCGGTGCCGAGACCGACTACGACCGCATGATCGCCCTCCAGACGTGGTTCCGGTCCGAGTTCACCTACTCGCTCGACGCCCCGGTCGACGGCGGCTTCGACGGCACCGGTGCGGACGCGGTCGCAGAGTTCCTCGATGTGCGCTCGGGATACTGCATCCACTTCGCCGGCGCGTTCGCGTTGATGGCGCAGACGCTCGATCTTCCGGTGCGGATAGTGGTCGGCTACCTTCCAGGGCGTCTGACCGACGAGAAGCGCGGCGACGAGTTCGTCTACGTCGTCAGCAGCGATCAGCTGCACGCCTGGCCGGAAGTGCGTTTCGGGGGCATCGGATGGGTGCCGTTCGAGCCGACCGCATCGCTCGGCGTGCCGACCGCGTTCGCGCCGGCATCCGTGGAGGCCGGGCCGGTCACCGGCCCGGCGACACCAGCGCCGAGCGCGGCACCATCGGCGACCCCGACGAGCGGTCCTGAGCTCGACGAGGCGACGGATGACCCCTCTGCTGCGGGCGGCGGCGTGCTGCAGCGACTCGATCCCACGCCGGTGATGCTCGTGGTCGGCGGCGCACTGCTCTTGCTGCTACTACCGGCACTGATCCGACTGTTCGTGCGGATATGGCGCCGCTCACGCGCCAGAGGCGGAGACGCCGTGATCGCGTGGCGCGAGCTGCGGGCGACGCTGACCGATCTGGGCGTGCCGGTCTCGGATGCCGACTCTCCCCGGGCACGGGGCGCCGATCTGATCGAGCGCGGCGCCGACGCCCGGGCGGTGCAGACGCTGGTGGATGCTGTGGAGCGTGCCAGTTACGCCAGGGAGAAACTCGATGCGCGCGATCTCGCTCCCGCGCTCGTCCGAGTGAGCGCAGATCTGCACCGTCATGTCGATGCGCGCGGGCGCGTCACGGCTCTGCTGCTGCCGCGCTCGCTGTTCGCGGTCGACAGCTCGCGACGGCCTGCGCCGGCCTGACCAGCGGCTGACCGGCGGCGTGCGCCCGCTCAGGCGAGTTGCGCCGCGTGCTCATCGCACGGCACCGCGTCGCAGCTCTCGCACACGACGAACTGGCGACGGCATGCGGCATCCGGGCAGTTCGCGGTGCGCTTGGTCTGCGTACCGCACCCGACGCACGTGCCGATCACGGCGGTGTGGTCGCTGAAATCCACCGATCCGCGCTTGTCGAACACGTAGAGCGAGCCGTCCCACAGGCCATCGTCTCCGAAGCGCTCCCCGTAGCGGACGATGCCGCCCTCGAGCTGGTACACCTCGCCGAATCCGCGCGCCGTCATGAGACTCGACAGCACCTCGCAGCGGATGCCGCCGGTGCAGTAGGTGACGACCGGCTTGCCCTTGAGATCGTCGTACGCTCCCGAGTCGAGCAGCTCGACGAAATCGCGAGTCGTCTCGGTGTCGGGCACGATCGCACCGCGGAAACGGCCGATCTCGGCTTCGAGCGCGTTGCGCCCGTCGAAGAAGACGACGTCGTCACGCGACTGCACGAGCTCGTGCAGTGCGTCGGGACTCAGCCGTGCACCACCGCCGACGACTCCGTGCTCGTCGACCCGCAGCTCCCCCGGCGCCCCGAAAGAGACGATCTCGTCGCGCACCTTGACGCTGAGCTTGGGGAAGTCGACGCTGAGTCCGGCGTCGTCGAGCCCCGTCCCCTCGCTCCATTTGATGTCGGCGTCCTTGAACGCCGGGTAGGAGCGGAACGAGCGCACCCACTTCTTGAGCGCAGGAAGGTCGCCGCCGAGAGTACCGTTGACGCCGTCCTTCGAGATGATCAGCCGACCGCGCAGCCCGAGCGCCTCGCCGAGGTCGCGCTGCCACAGGCGGATCGCCTCCGGGTCGGCGAGCGGCGCGAACGCGTAGAAGAGGACGATCTTGGGTGTGGCCACCCTGCGATTTTACGCGGGCTTCGATCCACGGCGCCTGCGCGCCCATGCCCCGGCGCTCTCGCTCGACAGGCACAGCAGCGTGATGGCCTGGACTGATGCTGTGAGCAGTGTCCAGTCCAGGCCCAGCACAGCGCTGCCGTCCAGGTAGTCGATGGCCATGAAGATGATCTGGAGGATGACGAGCACCATCAGCACTGCGCGAGATCGGCGGCCGCCGCGCAGGACGAGCCACGCCATCACGAGCTGCCAGATCATGAAGGCCCCGAACAGACCGACCACGACGAGGATCAGCACACGTTCGTCGGGTTCGGCGGCGGAGAGCAGCTGCCAGAACGTCGCGTCGGAGAGCACATCGACCAGCTGGAGCACGGTGACGAGCCCGATGAGCGTCACCGCGGTGATCACCGGCAGCGGTGCTCGAGCGATCTGACGTGCGGTGCTCGGATCGGGTTGCAGCACGGCGACGGGCTCGGGCGGCACAGTGCGGGAGACATCGACGATCGGCAGGTCGCCGTCTGTCACGAATCGATCTCCACCGCCGTTGCGCGAGTGATATCCGGTGGTGAAATCGCGGAGCAGTCGCACGCGGACGTCGCTGTCGGCCGACTGCGCCGTCGTGACCACGTGGTCGCGCTCCACATCGGTGTTCTCGTCAATGCGATGGGTGACCTGGAGCGTGAACAGGGACAGGCCCACATCGGTGTCGTAGGTCGCCGCGCCGAGCCAATCGGCGTGGGCGCCGCCCGGAAGCAGCCACCCGGGTGGGCTGTGCCAGAAGCGCACGTGATGGCGCTGCTTCGGATTGCCCTTCACCTCCTGCTGGTACGCGACGTCGTGGCGCCTGCCGAACAGCATGAGTGGCGACACCGGTGCGGTGGCATAGCTGCGCCTGGTGAGCGTCGACGCGATGATCCGCCACGTCGATGCCGCTGTGATCTCATCCGCGCGATGCCAGCCGGCCGAAGTCATGACGTGGTCGAGTTGGGCGCCGGAGCCGTCCACTCCGAGGTTCACCGGATCGCCGAGCAGACCGTCGGCCGTTCGGGTGCGCCCGAAGAAGTAGTCGGGCACGTAGAGGTCGGAGAGCATGCGATGCAGCCGTGGCAGCACCAGGTACGCGGTGATCGCCCAGATCGGGATGAACCAGACCAGCGCCCAGGGCGTGCGCACTCCCTGGATAGCGATGATCGCCGCAAGCCAGACCGCCGCCGCCGTTCCCACGAGGAACGTCGTCCGATCGAACACGGTTGCCGGCGGCAGTGACTGCTGCATCTGCAGCATCCAGCGCCGGCGGTGCGGAAGCTCGTTCACGCGTTCCCCCTGTGCGAGTCGCCATCGGTGTCTCCCTCACCTTATGGCGCCGAGGGCGACTGGCGCAGGCGGCATCAGCGATCGGATAGACTGTTCAGGTTGTTCCTTGGTGACGTGTCCGAGCGGCCGAAGGAGCACGCTTGGAAAGCGTGTGTTGTGCAAGCAACCGCGGGTTCGAATCCCGCCGTCACCGCCAAATGGCTGAAGGGCTCCGCGCCAGCGGGGCCCTTCAGTCATCTACCCTGTGCTGAGGATTCAGTCGGTGAACCGCTCCCCGTAGCTGCGCCCGCCGTCTTCGGACGGCAGCCGCTGCATTCCGAGTCGCTCGTAGAAAGCCGCCGCACCCGTGTTCTCTGGGTTCATGCCGAGGTGCAGCCCCTTCACGCCACGACGGCGCAGCTCGGCGAAGAGGGTCTCGATCAGCCGACGCCCGAGTCCCTGTCCCTGGGTCTCCGGCAGCAGGTCGATGTGCAGATGCGCCGGGTACTGCGCCGTGTTCGGATTCTGACCCGGACGCCGCCGATACCCGTACTCGATCATCTTCTCCTCAGGACTCTCCGCATGGACCGGCCGCGGGAAGCGTTCGGTGAACTGCGGCCACCACTCATCGCGGAACCACCGTTCGAACGCGTCGGTGTCGTCTGTGGCGACGATGTAGCCGATCGCACGACCGTCGTCGGCCTCGACGATCGAGCACAGATCGGGATGCCGTTCGGCATACGGCACCGCGAACAGCAGCCCCCAGAGGTCGTCGTCGCTGAACATTCCGGTCGCGTCGGCGCCGGCATCCGCGGTCTTCAGGCAGATCTCGAACATCGCCTGGCGATCCTCGGGACGGTACGGGCGGATGCTGCTCACTCAGGGCTCCTCTTCATCGTGCGCGACATATCCCGCCGCGCTCTGCGGCCGGCGCACCCACGTCAGCATGAGGGCGCCCACGATCAGCACCGTGCCGACACCGACCAGCACCCCGCCGATCGTGTCGCTCAGCCAGTGCACCGAGAGCAGCGTGCGCGAGAAAGCCATCGCGATCGTCCAGATGATGCCGACGATCAGCACCCACAGCCGGGGAAACAGCAGCACCGCGATCACCGCCAAGGTTGCGGCGTTGGCCGTATGCCCTGACGGGAATGAACCGAAATCGGAGATCACCAGCATCTCCTCCGGTCGCGCACGACCGAACAGCTGCTTGAGCAGCTGCACCGCCAGCACGCTCGCGAGCAGCGACACGCCCACGAACACCGCTGCCCGCCATCGCCTGGCGATCAGCAGGGCGGCCAGGATCGCGAGCGGGATCACATACGTCGCGGCCCAACTGCCTCCGACCTCGTTCATCACCTCGGAGAAGCTCAGCAGCAGCGGCGTCTGGATACCGATCATCAGCCGGTTCCATCCGCTGTCCATCGCCGAGGGGATGTCGGGGCCGGGCGCGGTCATCGCCGCTCCCAGCGCCATCGCCGCGAGCACGCAGCCGATGCCCCACCAGAGCAGCGCCGGTCGTCGAGTCATCCGCTCATTCTCACCCACGTGAAGTCCGGGATGCTACGGCGCGAGCATTCCGACCGTGCGCGGACGCACGATCAGCCACAGGGCGAGCGTGCCGACCACGGCGCAGCCGACCATGACCGAGGCCATCGTGGTCGCCGTGATGGCGCCTGCCGAGACGAAGCCGACGACCGGCGAGATGATCGCGGCGATGCCGTTGTTGCTCGCGCCGAGGATCGACGCTGCCGTCCCTGCCGCCTTGCCATGACGATCGAGCGCGAGAACCTGCACGCAGGGGAATGAGAAGCCGCACGCGGTCATGAACACGAACAGCGGGATGACGGTGCCCCAGAAACCCAGGCCGAGCTGGTCGCAGACGATGATCGCGGTGCCGCTGATCAGCAGCACAGCCGTCGAGAACGCAAGAACCCACTGCGGGCCGAATCGCGCCGCGAGCCGTGACGCGGCCTGCACGCCGAGCACCACACCGACCGAGTTGACGGCGAACAGCCAGCCGTACTCCTGAGCGTTCAGGCCGTGCGTCTCCTGGAACAGGAACGGCGAGGCCGAGAGGTACGAGAACAGCCCGGAGAACGTCATGCCGCCGATCACGAGCACGCCGAGGAACACCCGATCGCTGAGGACGCTGCGATAGCGCTGCCAGATCGTGGTGCTTCCGCGTTCCTGCCGTCGCTCCTTCGGGAGGGTCTCGGGGATGAACAGCAGAGCGGCCAGGAACATGACTGTGCCGTATGCGGCGAGGACGATGAAGATTCCGCGCCACGGCATCACTCCGAGCAGCCACGATCCGATCAACGGTGCCACCACGGGTGCGACGCCCGAGACCAGGGCGAGCCTGGAAAGCATCACCACGAGTCGGCGACCGCCGAACAGGTCGCGCACGACCGCCATCGCGACCACGCCTCCGGCTGCCGCTCCGATGCCCATGAGCACGCGCGCGCCTCCGAGCAGCAGCAGATCCGGAGCGACTGCCGCGGCGACGCTGGCGAGCACGTGCAGCGCCGTGACGCTGACCAGCGGGATGCGGCGTCCGACCTTGTCCGAGAGCGGGCCGACGACGAGCTGACCGACCGCGAAGCCGATCATCGTGCCGGTGAGCGTGAGCTGGATCGCCGCGGAGGTCGTCTGGAAATCGGACTCCAGCACCGGGAACGCCGGCAGATACAGGTCGATCGTGAACGGTCCGAGCGCGGTGAGCGCTCCGAGCAGGATGATGTACAGCACCCGGCGGCGATGCGAGATCGCATCGCCAGGGTGCAGCATGATCGGCGCGGTCGCCGGGTTCGGCCCGAGCACCCTGATCGCGCCGGTGGGCGTGCTGGTGCGGATCGTGCCGGTGATGGCGCGGATGCTGCCGGTCGGCGTGCGGTCGAGATCTGTGCGTTCGAAATCGGGAGTGGGGACGTCAGGCGGTGATGAATCGTTCAAGATCCCTCAATGCTACTCGCGTCGCTCTCCGCGCCGCAGAGTCGCTCAGCCGTTGATGCGCGCCAGCCCCTGCTCGAGGTCGGCGATCAGGTCCGCCACGTCTTCGATTCCGACGGACAGTCGCACGACGTTCTCCGGCACGGCGAGAGGTGTGCCGCGCACCGAGGCGTGCGTCATGTCCGGCGGGTAGCCGATCAGCGACTCGACGCCGCCCAAAGACTCCGCGAGTTGGAACAGCTCGGTCGACTCGGCGAAGGCGCGTGCGGCGGCCTGGCCCGCGGCGAGCGCGAGCGACAGCATCCCGCCGAATCCGCTCATCTGGCGCGCGGCGATCTCGTGGCCGGGGTGCGAGGAGAGTCCGGGGTAGAACACCGTCTCGAACTCGGGGCGTGCCGCCGCCCACTCCGTGATCGCCTGCGCGTTCTCGCTGTGCTGGCGCACTCGAACGGCGAGCGTCTTGATGCCGCGGGTCGTGAGCCACGCGTCCAGCGGCGCGGAGACAGCACCGACCGCGAACTGCTGGAACTTCACCTGGTCGTAGAAGCGATCATCGGCGAACACGACGGCACCGCCGAGCACGTCGGAATGACCGCCGAGGTACTTCGTCGTCGAGTGCACGACGAGGTCGGCGCCGAGTGCGAGCGGAAGCTGCAGCGCCGGTGAGGCGAACGTGTTGTCGACGACCACGATCGCACCGGCCGCGTGTGCGATCTCGGCGGTCGCGGCGATGTCGACGATCTTGAGCAGCGGGTTGCTGGGCGTCTCGAGCCAGACGATCCTGGTCTCGGGGCGCAGCGCCTGGCGGATCGCATCGACGTCGCCGAGCTCGACGGTGGTGGTCTCGATGCCCCACGGCGCGAGCACCTTGGTGAGCAGTCGGTAGGTGCCGCCGTACACGTCGTTTCCGAGCAGCACGTGGTCGCCGGGCTTCAGGATGCCGCGCAGCAGTGCATCCTCCGCCGCGAGACCGGACGCGAAAGAAAGTGCACTCGCACCGCCCTCGAGCGCGGCGAGCTGCGTCTGCAGCGCACTGCGGGTGGGATTGCCCGCCCTGTTGTACTCGTATCCCCCGCGGAAGCCGCCGATGCCGTCCTGCACGTGCGTGGAGGCCTGATAGATCGGCGGGATGATCGCACCGGTCAGAGGATCGGGCGCTTGGCCTGCATGGATGGCACGGGTGGCGAAGGAGTGGTCGGACATGCCCTCAGCCTACGTCCGCAGGCCGCGGCATCCTCTCCTGTTACGCCGGGTGACCCTCTCTCGCTCAGCGCGCGAGATAGGCGAGCAGATCCTGGCGGGTGAGCAGCGTGTGCGGCTTGCCGTCGATCGTGACGAGCAGCGCGTCGGCATCGGCGAGCGCCGTGCGTGCCTGATCGACGGACGCATGGATGCCGACGAGCGGCATCCGTGCGTCGACATGCGCGCCGACGGCGTCCGTCGGCTTCGCCTCGTCGCGGAAGAGCCGATCCAGCAGTCCGCGTTCGTCGACCATGCCGACGACCTCACCCATCATCACCGGCGGCTCCGCGCTGAGCACGATGAGCTGTGAGACGTCGAACTCCGTCATCATCCTGATGGCGTCGAGCACCGTGTCGCTGGGGTGCGCGTGCACGAGCTCAGGTATCGATCCCCGAGCCTGTCGTATCGATCCCTGAGCCTGTCGTATCGATCCCTGAGCCTGTCGTATCGATCCCTGAGCCTGTCGTATCGATCCCTGAGCCTGTCGTATCGATCCCTGAGCCTGTCGTATCGATCCCTGAGCCTGTCGAAGGGTCGTGCGCGCATCGAGTACGTCCGCGACCGTCTCGCCCTCTTCGACCTCGCTGAACCCGTACGAGCGCATCCACGAGTCGTTGAAGATCTTCGACAGATACCCGCGACCGCCGTCCGGCAGCAGCACCACCATCACGGCATCCGCCGGCAGGGTCCTGGCCACACGCAGAGCGCCGACGACGGCCATGCCGCTCGACCCGCCGACGAGGATGCCCTCTTCACGTGCCAGGCGACGGGTCATCGCGAACGACTCGGCGTCGTCGACGGCCACGATCTCGTGAGGCACTGCGGGGTCGTAGGATCCCGGCCAGATGTCCTCCCCCACGCCTTCGACGAGGTAGGGGCGCCCGGTGCCGCCCGAGTACACGCTTCCCTCCGGGTCGACGCCGATGATGCGCACGCGCTCCTCTGACACCTCACGCAGGAATCGCCCGGTGCCGCTGATCGTCCCGCCCGTTCCGACGCCGGCGACGAAGTGCGTGACCCGGCCGTCGGTGTCGCGCCAGATCTCGGGTCCGGTGGTCTCGTAATGGCTGCGCGGACCGTTCGGGTTCTCGTACTGGTTCGGCTTGAAGGCTCCGTCGATCTCACGCACGAGCCGGTCGCTGACGCTGTAGTACGACTCGGGGCTGTCCGCCGGCACGGACGTCGGCGTCATCACGATCTCCGCGCCGTATGCGCGCAGCACATCGATCTTGTCCTCGCCGACCTTGTCGGGTAGCACGAACACGCACTTGTAACCGCGCTGCTGAGCGACCAGCGCGAGTCCGACGCCGGTGTTGCCGCTGGTCGGCTCGACGATGGTGCCACCCGGTCGAAGCTCACCCGAGGCTTCGGCCGCGTCGATGATCCGCTTCGCGATGCGATCCTTCGAGGAGCCGCCCGGGTTGAGGTACTCGAGCTTGACGAGTACGGTGCACTCGACGCCCTCGGTGACGTGCTGCAGCTTCACGAGGGGCGTGTCACCGACGAGGTCGGCGATGTGCTCGGCGTAGTCCATGCTCCCAGGGTACGGCCACGGCCCCGTCGTGAGTGCTGTGTTACCCCTTCGTTGAGCCCGCCAGCAGACCTCGCACGAAGTACCGCTGCAAGGCGAAGAACACGATCAACGGGACGATGATCGACACGAACGCCCCGGCCGTGAGCAGATACCAGTCGTTGCCTCGTGTACCGGTGATCTCGGCCAGGAGCTTCGTGATCGGAGCGGCGCCGCCGTCTGCGAACACCAGTGCCACGAGCAGGTCGTTCCACACCCAGAGGAACTGGAAGATCGCCACCGACGCAATCGCCGGCATGGTCAGCGGCAGCACGATCCGGAAGAAGATCTGTCCGCGTGACGCACCGTCGACGCGTGCGGCCTCGATGATCTCGCCGGGGATCTCGGACATGAAGTTGTGCAGCAGATAGATCGCCAGCGGCAGAGCGAACATCGAGTGCGCGAGCCAGACCTGCGCATACCCACCGGATGCTCCCAGCGGCAGCGTGATCTGGAGCCCGAACAGATTCAGCCCGCGCGAGAACGTGCTCAGCAGCGGGACGAGCGCCATCTGAATCGGAACGATCTGCAGCGCGAAGATGAAGATGAAGAGGAAGTTGCGGCCCTTGAAGTCGATCCACGCGAACGCGTAAGCCGCCATCGACGCGACCATGAGCGGAACGATCGTCGCCGGGATCGTGATGGCGATCGAGTTCACGAACGATTCGATCATCGTCAGCTGCGTCGTCCCCGACTGCAGGACGTCGACGTAGTTCTCGCCGGTCACCTGCGGATTGAGGAAGAACTCCCACCAGCCGCTGGATTGGATGTCATCGCGGGGCCGGAACGACGAGATGAAGAGTCCGAGGGTGGGGATCGTCCACAGGAACGCGATGATGATCGATGCGACGGATGCCCAGGGCCGCGACAGCTTCTTGCGCGTGCGTCCTGCAGAAGCATTCAGCCTGCCGCCGGTGGTGATCGCACGAGTACTGGCGGGGGTGGACGTGGGCACTGCGTTGGACTTCACGGTGTCGCTCATCGGATCTCCCGCTGCTTCTGGATCTGGCGTGCGTTGTAGATGACGATCGGCAGCACGAGGATGAACAGGATGACCGCCAGGGCGGCGCTGCGCCCCGCTTCGAACTTCGAGAACTGCGTGTACATCTCGTTGGCGAGCACCGAGGTCTCGTAGTTTCCGGCGGTCATGGTGCGGACGATGTCGAAGACCTTCAGCGAGGCGATCGAGATCGTGGTCAGCACGACGATGAGAGCCGGTCGGATGGCGGGGACGGTCACCGAGATGAACCGCTGCCAGGCGTTCGCGCCATCGAGTTCCGCGGCCTCCAGCAGTTCCATCGGCACACCCTTGATCGATGCGGAGAGGATCACCATCGCGAATCCGGTCTGCACCCAGATCAGCACGACGATCAGGAACAGGGTGTTCCACGGCGGGTTGAGCAGGAACTGCTGCGGCTCAGCGCCGAACCAGACCAGGAGCTGGTTGAGAAGGCCGATCTGTTCGAACTGCGGGCCGCGGTACTCGTACATGAACCGCCAGATGATGCCGGCGCCGACGAACGAGATCGCCATCGGCATGAAGACGAGGACCTTGTAGATCTTCTCGCCGCGTGTGCGGTCGATGAAGACGGCGTAGGCGAGTCCGACGATCGTCGACACCGTCGGCACGATCAGCACCCAGACGATCGTGTTGACCACGACGCGGACGCCGTCCGGCTGCCCGAATATCCAGGTGTAGTTCGCGAGCCCGACGAACGACTTCCCCGACGAGTTCATGAACGACGCCGCCATCGTCTGCAGCGACGGCAGGACGAGGCCCACCAGCAGCAGCAGGAACGCCGGCGCCATGAACGCGACGAGCTGGATGAGGTATCCCTTGCCGGACTTGGAGCGGTAGTCGAGCAGGAAGAACACGGCTCCCACCACGACCGCGGCGCCGATCGCCCAGTAGTAGGACCGGAAGAACCACATCACCGCGAGCGGCACGAGCAGGCACATGGCCAGCCGGATGACGGTGTACATCTTCCCCGTTCGAGGGGCGATGTCGACGAGCAGGAGGATGATGGCCACCACCAGCCCGAAGGCGATGACGACGGCCACCGCCTGCAGGACCGGCGGCAGCGAGCCGACCCATCCGAAGAATTCGATCGCGGTCACGGAGTCCCCTTTACAACAGCGTGCAGATCATCAGCGGTCCATGCGCCGTCGCGTGGACCGGTACCGGACGGGCCGCCCGAAGGCGACCCGTCCGCATCGGGTCAGCCGGCGGGCCAGCCCGTCTCGATCTGCTGGAGGACCTCGTCGGTCGACGTACCGTTGACCCACGCGACCATGCCCTTCCAGAACGTACCGGCACCGACAGCACCTGGCATCAGGTCACTGGCGTCGAAGCGGAACGTGGTGTCGGGGTCCTGCAGGATCTTGATCGTCTCCTGGAGGATCGGGTCCTGCGCTGCGTCGGGCTCGAGCCCGTTGTTCGCCGACGTCACACCGCCGAGGCTGACGCGACTGTTCGCCCACTCAGGGCTGGAGAGATACGCCAGCACCTTCTGCGTGGCCTCACTGTCGCTGAATGCGCCGACGATCTCGCCTGCGCCGGTCACGGCCTTCTCACCCGCACTCTCGCCCGGGAGCATGAACGCCCAGACGTCGCCGTCCTCGGCGATGTTCGTCCCCTCGGGGAAGAATCCGGAAAGGAACGACGCCTGGTGGGTCAGAGCGCACGAGCCGTCTGCGACCTTCGGCGCGACATCGCCGAAGGCGGTCGAGTTGATCGAGCGCACCTCGCCGAATCCGGCGTTGACGTTCGCCGGGTTCAGAAGGATCCCGCCGACCGAGTCGAATGCGGTCTTGATCTGCGGATCGGTGAACGGAATCTCGTTGTTGACCCACTGGTCATACACGTCGGGGCCGGCCTGCCGGAGCACGTAGTCCTCGATCCAGTCCGTTCCGGGCCAGCCCGTGGCGGTACCGGATTCGAAACCGGCGCACCACGCGGGGGTGCCGGTAGCGGCCTGGATCGTCTCGGTGAGTGCGGTCAGGTCGCCGAGGGTCTCAGGAACCTCGACTCCCCACTCGGCGAACTTCGCCGGGGAGTACCAGATCCAGCCCTTCACATTCGCCATGAGCGGCGCGCCGTAGAAGGTCCCGTCATAGGTGCCGTAGTTGACCCAGTCCTCGGTCCAGAACTCGTTCGCGTTCTTCTCGACCTCTTCCGGGGCCGGCTTGAGGAAGTCGCGCGAAGCGAAGTCGGCGAACAGACCCGGCTGCGGGAAGATCGCGATGTCGGGCGGGTTGCCACCCTGCGCGCGCGTGCCGAGCTGCGTCTCGAAGTCCTGGCTGCCTTCGTACTTGATCTCGATGTCGTTCTCTTCGGCCCAGTCTGCCCACGACTCCTGCAGCAGTTCGGCCTCGCTGTCGACGATCGTGCCGTAGATCGTGACCGTGCTGCTGCCCCCGTCGCCGCCGCCGTCGCCACCTTCCGGCGCGCCAGGAGCCCCACATCCTGCAAGCGCGATGCCCGCCGCCCCGATCAGGGCGAGCGGCGCGAGACGCCGATTACGCTGTGACAGTCCCATGTGACTTCTCCTCCTCGAGTTCACGTCCCCATACGTGCCGCCTGCCCGAGAGCGAGCAGATTCGGGAACCGATTCCAGGCCAAACCTACCGACCCTGCCCGCCCGGCACAATGGCGGCACATCACAAGCTGACAACCTTTGTCCGCGCGAGCAGAGCGCCAATGGGAGCGCTCCCTCACTGATCACCTGGAACCGGTTCCTTTCGCGCGGCAGTCGGACTACGCTGTGCACGAGTGCGCCCATGGGCTGCCGACGTCGAGGAGGATGCATGAGCACGATCGCGGATGTCGCGGCGCGTGCCGGCGTCTCCAAGGCGACGGCCAGTCGCGCGTTGAGCGGCCGAGGATACGTCTCCGCCGAGACCAGAGCGCTGGTGTCGCAGGCCGCGAGCGAGCTCTCGTACGTCGCGCACTCGTCAGCGACGAGTCTCGCGACCGGACGAACACTGACGATCGGCGTGGTCGTACCGACGATCAGCCGCTGGTACTTCTCCGAGCTGCTGACCGGCGTGCAGTACGCCCTTCTCGCCCACGACTACGACCTCGCCCTCTACGGCGTTCCGGATGGCTCCGCCGCCAGAGACCGGATCTTCGACGTGGTACTCCCCCGCCGACGATTCGACGGCATCATCGCCGCGGGTATCCAGCCGCTCAGTCACGAACTCGACCGGCTGACCGGGCTCGAGCGCCCGCTTGTGACCATCGGTCCGTATCACCCTGGTACGAGTTCGGTGTCGATCGACGACGCCGCTGCCGCTCGCATCGCGACGGAGCACCTGATCGACCTCGGCCACACGGCGATCGCGTTCATCGGCGCGGGTGAGGACGACTCTCGTGGGGGATTCGGAGATGCTCTCCGGCTGAAGGGCTATCGCGAGGCGATGGATGCCGCCGGTCTCGGCGACCGCGTCAGCGTGAGCCCCGCGGCGAGCGACATGCCCAGCGGATACCAGAGCGCAGTCGACCTGCTGGGAAACCGACGGACCCGTCCGTCCGCTGTGGTGGGTGTGTGCGATGAGACGGCGATCAGCGCGATCATCGCCGCGCGCCGCCTGGGCATCGCCGTGCCGACCGAACTGAGCGTCGTCGGAATCGATGACCATCAGCATGCCGAGATGTTCGCCCTCACGACCATTCGGCAGCAACCTCGAGAGCAGGGAGCGCGGGCGGTCGACCTCCTGCTTCGGCAGTTGGAGCACCCTGGTGCCGACGTCGAGCATGTCGTCGCGGCATCCGCTCTCGTCGTGCGCAATTCCTCGGCCGCGCCGCGCTGAGCAACCCCGTGACGCACGAATGCCCCGGGCATCAGCCCGGGGCATCCATAAAGCGTTGAGACGCTGTTACTTCAGGGTCACAGAAGCGCCGGCAGCCTCGAGAACTTCCTTGGCCTTCTCAGCGGCTTCCTTGTTGGCGCCCTCAAGGACGGCCTTCGGTGCACCGTCGACGACGGCCTTGGCCTCGCCGAGGCCGAGCGAGGTGAGCTCACGGACGGCCTTGATGACCTGGATCTTCTTGTCGCCGGCAGCCTCGAGGATGACGTCGAAGGAATCCTTCTCCTCGACCTCTTCAGCAGCGCCTGCGCCAGCGCCACCAGCAGCGGCCGCGGGGGCAGCAGCGGTGACGTCGAACTTCTCCTCGAACGCCTTCACGAACTCGCTGAGCTCGACGAGGGTCAGGTCTGCAAACTGCTCGAGCAGCTGCTCAGTGGTGAGCTTCGCCATGATGTATCTCCTAGATTGATGGGGTTTGTGGAAAGAGATCGCCGGTCGCTCACGCGGCCTGTGCGGTCTCCAGCTTTTCGCGAAGCGCGTCGATGGTGGCCGCAGCCTTCGCCATCGTCGCCTTCATCATGCCCGCAGCCTTCGCCAGCAGAACCTCACGGCTCTCGAGCGAGGCGTACATGTTGACCTCGTCGGCGGTGAGGGTGTTGCCCTCGAACACGCCGCCCTTGATCACGAGAAGCGGGTTGGCCTTGGCGAAATCACGAAGAGCCTTCGCAGTGGCGACGAAGTCGCCATGAACGAATGCGACAGCCGACGGACCCTTGAGGTCGTCATCCAGCGCAGAGATGCCGGCCTTGTTGGCGGCGATCTTGGTCAGCGTGTTCTTCACCACGGCGTACTCAGCGTCCTGACGGATGCTGTTACGCAGCTCCTTGAGCTGGGCAACCGTCAGACCGCGGTACTCGGTCAGCAGGACGGCGTTCGAGTTCTCGAATGACTTCGTGAGCTCGGCAACCGATGCATCCTTCTGCGCCATGGTCACTCCTTGGTGGGTACGAGATGCCGCACGGTGGTGCGGCATCGACCTCGACCGCCCCACAAGCCAAACAAAAAAGCTCCGGCGCAAGCGCACGGAGCTTCAGAAACTGTTCGTGACACCTGCGCGGGCCTCTGCTGAGCAGTGCTTCGATCATGCTGCGCTTACGCACATCACGACGACCGGCGGTCTTCGGTTGATCCAAGAATACGGCATCCGGCGCAGTCGCCCAAATCGCCGGCGGCTCGGCGCGGCTCAGTGACGGTCGGCGGCGCGGCCGGAGTGTCCGCCGAGCGCATCCGCCGCACGGACCAGCGCGAGATGTGACAGCGCCTGCGGTGTGTTCCCGGCATGTCTGGCGCCGTCGACGTCATACTCCTCGGAGAGCAGGCCGAGATCGTTCGAGAGAGCGACCAGTCGCGTCATCAGCGCCTCGGCATCCTGTACGCGCCCGCTCGCAGCGTACTGCTCGACGAGCCAGAAACTGCATGCCAGGAACGGATGCTCGCCACCGGCGAGACCGTCGACTCCGGTCGTCGTGCGATAGCGCATCAGCAGCCCGTCGCGGAGCAGTGTCTGCTCCATCTGCGCGACGGTGCGGATCATCCGGGGATCATCCGGGGCGCAGTAGCCGACCTGCGGCAGCACGAGCAGCGACGCATCCACCTCGTCCGAGTCGTAGTGCTGCACGAAGTATCCGCCCGCGTGCACTCCTCGCTCGTCGATCTCGGCACGCAGCCGGTCGCGCATCCCCTCCCAGCGGTCGGCGTCGCCCGCCAAGGAGTGCTCGCGCACCGCGCGGACTCCGCGATCGAGGGCCGCCCACATCATGACGCGGGAGTGGGTGAACCACTGCGGCTCACCGCGGATCTCCCAGATGCCGTTGTCCGGACGCTCCATCCCGGCGATGACGCGTTCGAGCAGGGCCCGTTGCAGGGGCCAGGAGAACGACGACTCCTCGAGCCCCGCGATCCGGGCCGCCTCGAGCGCGACGAGCACCTCTCCGATCACGTCGCCCTGGTACTGATCGACGGCGCCGTTGCCGATCCGAACGGGCGAGGCCCCCTGATATCCGGGCAGCCCTACGAGCTCGCGCTCGGCGAGGTCGCGCTCTCCCGCGATGCCGTACATGATCTGCACCTCGGCCGGGTCGCCGGCGACCGCACGTAGAAGCCACAGTCGCCAGTGCTGGGCCTCGGGAAGGAAGCCGTGGGTGATGAGCACTTCGAGCGTCAGTGCGGCGTCGCGCAACCAGACGTAGCGGTAGTCCCAGTTGCGCGATCCCCCGAAGTCCTCCGGAAGTGACGTCGTCGCTGCCGCGACGATGCCGCCGGTGTCTCTGTTCGTGAGGGCTCGCAGCACCAGCAGCGAGCGCGCCACGATCTCGCGATGCGGTCCTTCGTGCTCGATCCCGCTGGCCCATCCCTGCCACCAGGAGCGGGTTCGCGCGACCGCGTCTTCGATGTCCAGCGGATGGGGTGCGCTCTCGTGCGAGAGGAACCAGGTGAGGGTGAGGTCGCGCGTCTCGCCTTCGGACACCGTGACACGGCCGGTGTGGACGTGGTCGGATGCCCTGAGCGCGACGCCGCGGACGATCACGGCATCCGGCCCGGCCGTCGCACGCAGCGCCGGCACGGTCTTGGTCCCCACCTGCCGAACCCACGGCAGCGCTCTGGCGTAGTCGAAATGCATCCGCAACTCGGTGGTGAACTCGACGCTGCCTGTGATGCCGATCACGCGGCGGACCACGTCGGTGCGCTCCGCGCTCATCGGCATGAATTCGTGCACCTCGGCGACACCAGACGCGCTCTCCCATCGGGTCACGAGGATGAAGGTGTCCGGAATGTAGCGTCGGCGCATCGTCGCCTGATTGTCGCGCGGCCGCAGTGTCCAGCATCCGTGCGTCGGATCCCCCAGCAGCGCGCCGAAGATCGACGGCGCGTCGAAGCGCGGCAGGCAGAGCCAGTCGATGCTGCCATCACGGGAGACGAGAGCCGCCGTGCGGCAGTCGCTGAGCAGCGCGTAGTCTTCGATCGGAGATGGCATCCGTCTGAGTCTGGCAGTGACCGCATCCGGGATCCAGCCCTGTCGTGATCTCTCGGTGCCGACTACGGTGGGGCGCATGGCCGAGCACACCACACTCATGATCTTCGGAGCATCCGGCGACCTCACCTCACGGCTGCTGCTGCCGGCGTTGGGCCAGCTGCTGATGACGGAGCCGAAGCGCACCATTGCGCTGATCGGCGCCGGTATGGACGATTGGACGGACGACAAGTGGCGCGATGTCGTGCAGATCGCGTTCACGTCATCGGATGCCGCGGACGCGATGACGCGGGTGGAGACCGAGTATCACCGCGCCGACATCACGTCCGTCGACGACCTGAAGAAGCTTCTGTCCGCGAAGAAGGCACCGCTGGCGCTGTACTTCGCGGTGCCACCATCCGTCGCGGCGGCGGCGTGCGATGCCATGGCGACGATCGATCTGCCGAAGGGCATCGTTCTGGCGCTCGAGAAGCCGTTCGGCGTCGATGAGGACAGCGCTCGCGCGCTCAATGAGCGTCTCGCCGTGCTCGTTCCGGAGAGCCAGGTGTTCCGCGTCGATCACTTCCTCGGACGCTCGACCACCCTGAACCTGCTCGGCGTGCGCTTCGCGAACCGCGTGCTGGAGCCGCTGTGGTCGGCCACGGACATCGAATCGGTCTCGATCACGTACGACGAGTCCCTGGGCCTGGAGGGCCGTGCCGGTTACTACGACCGCGCAGGAGCCTTCGTCGACATGATCCAGAGTCATCTCCTGCAGGTACTGGCGGTGTTCGCGATGGAGGAGCCGGCAACCCTCGACGAGGTCGACTTCCGCGCCGCGACGACGGCCGTGCTGCGGGCGACATCGGTGTGGGAGGACGATCCGGTGCACAACTCCTACCGGGCGAGGTACACCGCGGGCAGCGTCGGCGACCGCAAGTTCCCTTCGTATGTGGACGAGCCCGATGTCGATCCGGCGCGCAACACCGAGACGCTGGGAGCGGCGACCTTCGAAGTGCGCAACGCCCGCTGGGCCGGCGTGCCGATCACGTTGCGCTCCGGAAAGGCCATCGGAGATCCCTCCCGTGAGATCGTCGTGCGATTCCGCCCGGTGCGCCATGTGCCCGTCGGCCTCCGCGGAGACGCGGAGGGAGCCGTGCTGCGATTCTCGCTCGGCACGGCGGAGATCTCTCTGGAACTCAACGTCAACGGCGAGGCTGATCCCTTCGAGTTGGAGCGGACGACGATGTCTGCTGAACTCGGCCCTGGCGCTCTCAAGGCCTATGCCGAGGTGCTCTCGTGCATTCTCGATGCAGACCCCGTGCTGGCGGTGCGAGGCGATGCTGCCGAGGAGTGCTGGCGCATCGTTCAGCCGGTTCTCGATGCGTGGAAGAGCGACAAGGTGCCGCTCGAAGAGTATGTCGTGGGCTCGCATGGCCCCGAGGGCCGGCCGGCGGCAGGCTGAGCTTCCGACGCAGCGAGGCCGAGCCGACGCAACCCGGCGCGGCTGGTCTCGCGCGTCCGTGCCCGCGGGTAATCTCGAATGGTGACTCCCGAACTGCAGGCTCGAATCGTCGCGGACTCCCGTGACCGCGTCGCCTGGCTCAGGGCACGTACCCGAGGTATCACGGCCACTGACGTCGCCGGGCTCTCCGGAGACAAGTCGATCGCCCGCGCCGCCGATACGAAGCTCGGCGGCGGGGCGCACTTCGGCGGCAACGCGTACACCGATCATGGCCGCCGCCGCGAGCCGGAGATCGCCTCCTGGGTCGCCGGCACGCACGGCATCCATCCGTCGTCGGCGCTGTTCCGGGCCGAGACCGAGCATCGCCATCTCGCCACCCCTGACGGCATCGTCCAGGACAGCGGAGGTCGCATCCTGCTCGCCGAGATCAAGACCACGAACAAGAACTGGCGCACGATCCCCCGCACCTATCTGCGCCAGGTCTGGTGGCAGCAGCACGTGCTGGGCGCGGAGCGCACCCTGTTCGTGTGGGAGGAGCACGACAGTTTCCGCCCGATCCATGATGAGCCGCGCTGCGTGTGGATCGACCGCGACGAGAAGGAGATCGGCCAGCTCGTCTCACTCGCGACGCGACTGATCGACGAGCTGTATCACCGCACCACAGGACAGCGCCCGCCCGGCGCCGCCGTCGAGGCATCGGCCAGCCGTCGCGATTCGCTGCGTGAACGCGACGCGTTCCGCGCACTCGCCCTCGCCGACTGACCGACCGCTGAGCGACGCGTTCCGTCAGTTCAGGACGCGTTCGGCCTCTGCGATGACCTCTGCCGCGATCGCGTCGAGCAGCGCAGATCGCAGGTTCCACTGCTGCCAGTAAAGCGGCACGTGGATGGGGTCGCCACCCAGTGGGCGCGCGGCACCGGATGCCGCGGCATCGGTCGCCTGCGACCCGGGCAGCATGCCCCACCCGAGGCCGAGCAGCACGGCCTGGGCGTAGTCGTATGACGCGGGGACGTAGTGCCGGGGTATGCCCTGCTCATCTATTCCGCGAGAGCGCAACCAGCTGTGCTGCAGTGTGTCACGCCGGTCGAAGTCGACGAACGGTGCACGTCGCAGCGCCGGTTCGGTGACGCCGTCGGGGAACCACCGCTCGACGAATGCGGGGGTCGCCATCGCCTCGTAGCGCAGCACGCCCAGCGGCGCGACCGTGCATCCTGCGACCGGAGACTGCTCGGACGTGACTGCTGCCATGACCTCGCCGGATTCCAGCAGCCGAGCGGTGAACGTCTGATCGTCACGGTGAAGGTCGAAGTCGATGTCGTGGACCTCTGCCAGACGCGCGAGTGGCGCGAGGAACCAGGTCGCCATCGAGTCCGCGTTGACGGCGAGCGGGACGCTGACTCTTTCGCCGGCCGCGTCGAGCCCGAGCGCTGACAGCGCGTCGTGTTCGAGCAACGCGATCTGGCGCGCCATCCGCACCACCGACTCCCCCGCCGCCGTCGCCTTCGCGGGCCGGCCGCGCACGATCAGGACCTGCCCGAGCTGCTGCTCGAGGGTCTTGAGCCGCTGGCTCACCGCCGACGGGGTGATGTGCAGCGCACGCGCTGCCGCGTCGAGACTGCCCTCGTCGACGATCGCCGCAATGGTCGACGCCAGCTCCGGTGAGATACCAACCATGTAAGCCATACTAATGGTTCATAAGATATGTTCGTTGGCGCTAATGTCACCCACACCATAACGTCGAAGAGTGATCTCGTTCTTCGCCGGCCTCGGTCTCGGCCTCTCCCTCATCATCGCGATCGGCGCCCAGAACGTCTTCGTCCTCCGGCAGGGCATTCGACGCGAGCATGTGCTCGTCGTCGTCGTCATCTGCGCGCTGTCCGACGCTGTGCTCATCGCGACCGGAGTCGCCGGGCTCGGGTTCCTGCTCGAGAGGGTGCCGTGGCTGGTGGATGCCGCGCGCATACTGGGTGCCGTAGTGCTGCTCGTCTATGGTCTGCTCGCGGCCCGTAGAGCGTGGCGCGGCGCCGACCAGACACTGCAGGATGCTGCCCCTGCGAAGCGGACGGGACGGCTGACCGCCGTGATCGCGCTCGCGCTCGCCCTGACCTGGTTGAACCCCCATGTGTACCTGGACACTGTGCTGATGCTCGGCTCGATCGCCGCGACGCACGGCGATGGGCGGTGGCTGTTCGCGGCGGGCGCGATGCTGGCGAGCGTGCTGTGGTTCACCGCACTCGGTTACGGTGCGCGCGGGCTCGCGCGCTGGCTGAACACCGCGCGGGCGTGGCGGATCCTCGATGCGCTCATCGCCCTGGTCATGATCGTGATCGCCGTCAGCCTCGTGCTGCCGCTGTTCGAGTGAGGGTTCCGCACGGTCGCCGAAAGGCATAAACTCCTGCCCGAAGCGAAGGAGACGACATGCAGACTCTGACGATCGACTTCATCTGCTCGCTCGACGGCTACGGCTCCGCGGTGGGCTGGCCTGGATGGTGGGGGATGGAGAGCCCCGAGTACCTCGACTGGCTCGATGACGCCCCGGCGGGGGACGATCCGCTGCTTATGGGAGCGAACACCTATCGTGTGATGTCCAAGCTCACCGCGGGCGGCGAACCGGGCACGGATGCGCTCAACGGCATTCCCAAGTACGTGTTCTCGTCGTCGCTCCGCGCGCCGTTGACGTGGGCGAACTCGACGCTCGTCGACACGGATGCCGTCGACTACGTCGGCCGCCTGAAAGAGGAGTCGGATCGACCGCTGCGCACGATCGGCAGCGTCGCGCTGTGCCGCTCGTTCCTGAACGCGGGGCTCGTCGACCGCTACCGGGTTGTGATCTTCCCGTGATCACGGGGGCAAGCGGACGCGAGCGCATCTTCGACGGCTATCCGGACGTGACCCTCGAACTCGTCGAGGCTCGAACGTTCGACCGCCGCACTCAGCTGCTCGAGTACATCCCGACCGTGGTGGACGGGCCTCCAGGTCGCTGAGCACAGTCAGGCGAAAACTGTCGTCAAACGCAAAATGGCCACCCTGTGTGGGGTGGCCATTTTGTTTCTTCTGAAAGAAGTTCGGCGGTGTCCTACTCTCCCACAGGGTCCCCCCTGCAGTACCATCGGCGCTGTGAGGCTTAGCTTCCGGGTTCGGAATGTGACCGGGCGTTTCCCTCACGCTATGGCCGCCGAAACACTA